>VOFH01000888.1_pt1 | contig 12001 bp, 21 predicted proteins | sample 5384091 | NCBI WGS metagenome assembly VOFH01 (sample SAMN12384727, study PRJNA508395) | human gut metagenome | isolation source: healthy gut G | host: Homo sapiens
CCAGGTTTAAGACCAGTTTCTTGAGCTATTAAATTAACTAGTAAAGAATAGCTAGCAATATTAAAAGGAACTCCTAAAACATATCTCCAGATCTCTGATAAAGCTGAACACTTAAACGACCATCATTAACATAAAATTGAAATAAAACATGACAAGGTGGCAGCGCTGAATTTGGGACATCTTCTGATTCCAAGCACTAACAATTAATCTTCTTGAGTATGGCGTCTTTTTAATTTGATCAATCACATTTTGAATTTGATCAATAAAACCTCCTCTCGCTTTTTGCCAGTGACGCCATTGAGCGCCATAAACATCTCCAAGATTACCAAATTTGGCTGCGAAGTCTTGATCAGCTAAGATTCGTTCGCCAAACCTCTTCATTTCTTCTTGATAAACTTTCTTAAATTTGGCATCCTTTTGACTTCTGAGCCCAAAATTAGTCATATCAGGGCCATGATATTCATCACTTTCAACCCAATTCTTAAATGCCCATTCATCCCAAATATGATTATTATGCTCTAACAAAAATCGAATATTAGTGTCTCCTCTTAAAACCACAATAATTCACTTTTAATAAGACCAAAAGAAACTCTTTTTAGTAGTTAAAATAGGAAAACCATCACTTAAATCAAACCGCATTTGAGCTCTAAATAAACTTTTGTCCCCGTTCCAGTTCTATCTTCCTTATCATGACCCTCAGTCATAATTTTATTTAATAAATCCAAGTATGGTTGCTCTAAAGTTGCCATTGTCTTTCTTCTTTCTATTGCGCACGTTATAACTTAAATTATCATAGATTTAGTGCTTTGGTAAATACAAATACTATATTTTGTATATTTCGAGATATGGTAGAATTAATTATCTATACAATTGAGGGATTTTAATGATTTTAACCTGGGATATCATTAGACGCATTATTGAAATACTTTTGGTTAATTAATGTTGGCTTAGCTATTGGACAGTTTTTCGCAGCCATCGTGATATTGCCTCAACCTGGGCTTGGCTTTTAATTCTATCGATCTTACCATATGTTGGTTTCATTCTATATTTATTTACTGGTCGCCAACTATCTCATGATGATATTTTTTCAATTAAAGCTGAACAGCAAAAATTCCGAGACCAGTTTTTAAATGAGCAAAATAAATTATTAAAGTTACATGATCTATTACCTAATAAAGATCAAAATCCCCGGGCACGAAGACTGGTTGAATTAAATTTAAACAATGACGATGCTCTCCTTACCTTTAACAATGAGGTAGAAACTTTTATTGATGGAAAAGTTTTATTTCAAAAATCTCATTAAAAATATCGAACAAGCAAAAAGTAGCATCAATATTGAATTCTATACTTTTTATGATGATCAATTAGGTAACCAAGTTCTAAAAAGCATTAGAAAAAGCTGCTAATCGCGGTGTTAAAGTTCGAGTTCTTTACGATGCTAGTGGTTCCTGCGGTACAAAGCCCTCCTTTTCAATAAGCTTCGACAACCAGGTGGAAAAGCCCAACCATTTATTTCAACAGCTGGTAATCGTTTCTTTACTACCCCGCGTGCTAATTATCATTTACACCGAAAACTAGTTATCATCGATAATCAAATTGGTTATATTGGTGGTTTTAATATTGGGGATCAGTATGTTGATCGAAGCAAAAAATTCGGTCATTGGCGCGATACGCATTTGCGAGTTACAGGACAGGCAGCCCTCCTGATGGAAATTCGTTTTGCAATGGATTGAATACAAGTTGTCGTAAATCTCATCTTTCTACATATAGTGTTGATAATTTAATTGAAAACTTCAGATTAAATGTTGTTCAAGCTAAGAACTTAGTTCCAATGCAAATTGTTTCTTCAGGTCCTGATAACAGTAATTTTGGTATTCGTCGTGCCTATGAAGAAATAATTGCGCAAGCCCAAAACTACGTCTACATTCAAACGCCATATTTAATTCCAGGTGACTCAATCTTAGAAGCCTTTAATTATTGCTGCAAAAAGTGGCGTAGACGTTCGAATTATGATTCCATCTATGCCAGATCATCCTTCGTTTATCGAGCAACTGAATATTACGCCAAGTACCTGGTTAATAACGGCGTAAAAGTTTATAAGTATGATAATGGTTTTATACATGTAACAAAACCATTGTAAGTGGTTCTAATATTGCTTCAGTTGGCTCGGCTAATCAAGATTTTCAGGGAGTTACCAGCTTAATTTTGAGGTAAATGCTTTTACATACAATCCTGCTCTTACAACTGAATTAAAAGGAATATTTGAAAAAGATCTAAAAGAATCAACATTATTAACTAAAAAAATACTTTAATGATCAATCTCACTGGCGCAAATTCAAACAGTATTTCTCAAGATTGCTATCACCTATTTTATAAAACTGGTAAAAAAAAAAGAAGCCTCCTAGTTTTCTAAACTATAGAAGCTTCTTTTTTTTTTCGTTATTCTTCTTCATCAACTACAGTAACGCTTTTTCTTTCTTGATACGAATAATATATCCAAGCAATAATTCCAAAGGCTACTGGTCCAATAGCAGTCCAGAAGGATGTTGCATAATCTCCAGTAAAGAGCGGCTCAACACAAGTAAAGATAATATCAATTGCAACCACAAGCCAAACCACAAGTGTTACTGTCCAGACACGCTTTTTCCCTCAATAAATACAAATGGACGATCAATTCCTGCTTCATCTTAAAGAAAGGATAAGCTCAATCAAAAATAAGTAAGGAGCTGACGATGAAACATTCATCATATCCATCAAAATAGTATAAAACTGACCCGCTGCATTACCACCAAAAGAGATAAATAAGATAATAACACTAACAATCACTGCCTGAACCCACATTGAACGTTCTGGCATGCCATGTTTATTCAATTTAACCAAGTTTTTAGGTAGAAGTTTAGGGTCACAGCCTTCAATAAAAGACTTAACAGGTGAATAAACCATTAAAAATGCTGCTGAAATTCCAGCCAATACATCAGCTAACCCAGCAAACCGAGAAAATGTTGCACCAAGTGTCAATGAAGCCGAATGAGAAAGTCCGAAAGCCTTTCCTGTTTCAACCCCCAAATTGTTAATCAAAAACATATTCCACATTGGCCAAATCAACATTTTTGCCACTTAATTCGCTACTCCAATTTGCAGCAACTCCACACATTAAAATGTTTAAGACATATAAAGCTGTCATCCAGATCATAGCTGTGATCAAAGCTTTAGGAAAAGTCTTTCAGGTTTATCAACAGAATCAATTACTCCTGCTGATGTCTCTAAACCACCATAAGCAAATAATGCATAAACAATGAATGACACCACAGCAATTGAGATTGAAAAGCTGGATTAGGTGAATGAACTAGTGATTGCGTAGTCAACGGTTCTGCTAAATGTCCATGATTCAAAAAAAGAAAACTAAAATAGATACTAAAGTAAAGCCAATGGTAATAGCTAAAGTAAAAAAGCCACCAACATTACTTACAGCAGCAATTTTATCGACACCTTTAGCTGCAAAAAGTCACTACTACTAAAAATATTACTTCTAAAATTCCCAATAATTGTGTTGATGACAAACTTAAAAATGCCAACTTTGCGTTGTATCATGACCTGAAATTGCAGTCGACACTGACACCAAGAAAAATTGAGTCGACGACACCAGCCAAACAACCCAAGCAGCTAGCCAAATAAAAAGTACCAATAAATGCAGTTTTTTCACTAACTGATCCTTTAAGCCAAGAAAAAAATTCCACCTTTAACTCCCTTAAAAGCAGCTCCATATTCTGCAAAAATTAATGCAGAAGGCAAAAGAATAAAATTGCGGTTATAATGTACCAAACAATACTTGCATACCCCATTTGATAATAGGCAGTTAATGAATTGCTAAAGCCAAAAATGGCTGAAAAAGATCATCAAAACTAGACTTTTTAATCCAATTTTGACGGATTTGTCTTTTTCATAAAAAAACTAAAAACACTCCTCTTTCAAACAAACATTAACTATTATGCGCTTTTATTAAATTAATACAAAACTGATTGAAATTGAGCAAAAAAAAAAAGGCCTTAATTTGGCTTCTTAATAACTCTTATGCACCGTGGTACTTAACAAGAGAATAAATATCTAAATCAGGGAATTGTTCTCTTCCCTTCAAGTCAGTTAATTCAATATAAAATGCTGCACCAACTACTTCTCCGCCTAAGTTTTCAATTAATTCCTTAGTTGCGTGCAAGGTGCCTGCGGTAGCCATCAAATCATCGCAAATAACAACTTTTGCCCTGGCTTAATTGCATCTTTATGCATTTCTAAGACATTTGAACCGTATTCTAAATCATAAGAAGCACTTTCTACTTCGCGTGGCAACTTATGAGGCTTACGAGCCGGTACAAAACCAATTCTAATTCTGTTGCAACAGGACAGCCGACAATAAATCCACGAGCTTCAGGACCAACAATTACTTCTGCTCCACGACTCTTAGCGTATTCAGCTAATTCATGAGTAGCAGCTCGATATAGCTTCCCATCTTGCAAAATTGGGGTAATATCGCGAAAGATAATTCCCTTATTTGGGAAATCTTTTACACTTGCAATGTGTTCTTTAAAATCAATTGCCATTTAAAGAGAAACCTCCATTTTAGACTTTCATTGAAAAATCAGACCTAACGGCCTTTGACCTGTATATTTTACCAAATTTTTAGATTAAAATCAGTTTTATACCGAACTTTTATTAATTTATAACTAGTAATGATCACTTTAAATATTGCTTAACATAACTAATTAGTTGATCACTAGGTATTGTCTTTAGCTGATTTTTAAATTTAATCTGTGATGCTACACTGGTAAAATACTTTGAAGCAGTTAGTTTTTTTACTTTCAGGACGTTTATTGCCAATAATTTTTCCATCAATAAATGAAACAAAGCGTAATTCAAAAGAACACTCTTAAAATAAACAAAACAGCTTGATAATCTAAGCCGAGATAAACAGATACTACCTGATAATCTTCAACAGTTAGATTGGGGTGAGCATAAATATATTTCAATGTTTTGCCAAAAGCATCCCTACTAGGCAAATTAGTAATTGGCAATCTATCAAATAAAAACGCAGATAGAGCTGATGATATTTATTTTCTAAAGCGGTATTTAATTCAACCTGATTACGCGGAGTATCTAATAAAGCTACAACCTCAGAATTTCCATGATAATCTCTAGCAAGACTAATCTTTTTCTTCTGGAATTCCTAAACCATTTCTAGCCCAAGAAATAGTATTTTTTATCAAAAATCAAATACTTATCCGCAAATCCCATCACATAATCTTCTTGCCTCATGTCTATCACTTGATCAAAAACAGCTAGTTTTGGGTGCTCCATATTCAATACCAGCTAGCATTCCTTGAACAGACGAAACATTCTTCCAGCTATTGAGCGCTAAAGTTACATATAATTCTTTTGATAAAAGGGAAGCAAGTTCTGATTCAAAAATCCTTTATTAAAGCCAACAATTGTTAGCTTGCCATTATTTTTTCTGCAGTAAACTTAACATGATTCTTATCTTTTCCCATCTTAAATAGGCTCTTGATGTGCGGTTCGCTAATACTAAATACAGGCTCAGGATTTCCAGTTCCAAAGGACCAACCAAATTAATTTCTGTTAATGTATCTGGTGTAACTTCTCTCAAATTTAATTCAAAATCAAAATCTTTTACTTCAAGATCCGTACTTGGCTTAAAAACTTTTTCAAAACGTGAACGCAACTCTTCAAGTTTATCAACCTTTAAAGATAAGCCACAGGCAAAATCATGTCCGCCAAATTTATCTAAAAAAATCATCTTTCATTGGTTCTAAAGCATCAAATAAATTAAAGCCTTCGCTTGACCGACCTGAGCCTTTTAATTCACCATTTTCATCCTCGGTAAGAACAAGCGTGGGTTTATGAAGCTTCTCAACAACTTTATTGGCTACTAAGCCTAACACGCCCTCATGAAAGTCAGGATCATATAATACTAATGTATTTCGATGTTGCCACCCTTTTTTCTTCAACTTGAGCCAAACATTTTTCATAAACTTCAGCTGTAAGCTCTTTTCTTTCATTATTTAATTCTTCTATTTTCGCTGCTATTTCTTCAGCCTGTTCTTCATCATCACTCAAAGTAGTTCAACCGCTAAACTCGCGTCTGCCAGACGACCCACAGCATTTAATCTAGAGCGATATTAAAGCCAACATCAGTGGCTGTAATCTGTCCCATGGTTAAACCAGCTTGCTTAATTAAAGCTCGTAATCCTGGACGCTCTGTTTGGTTCAGAATATCTAAGCCACGCTTAACGATAATATGTCCTTCACCTGTTACTTTAACCATATCGCCTATAGTTCCAATCATGGCTAAATCTAATAGTTCTGGCATTGTATCCTGCATTAGTGCTCGGCACATTGTATAAGCAACACCGGCTCCGCAATAATCATCAAATGGATATTTTTGACCAGGATAGTTACAGTGAACTGTACTAAAAGCAGCTGGTTTTTGATCCTGAAATGTATGGTGGTCAGTTATATTACGTCAACGCCATGTTCCTGGGCATATTTAACTTCTTCAACACCGGTTACCCCATTATCAACCGTAATGATTAATTTAGTCCCATCCTCTACTATCTCTTGGTAACGGCTCATACTTGACCGTATCCATCTTTAAACGATCCGGAATAAAAAGTGAACATCGGCACCTAAAATTTCTAAGGTATCCATCATGATGCTAGTTGCCGTGATCCCATCAGCATCATAATCACCATAGATAGTTATTTTTTCACCATTATCAATTGCCTGATTAATGCGGTTAATAGACTTTTCCATATCGTGCATTAAAAACGGATCGGCCAAATCATTTTCATCTGCATTTAGCCAAAATCCAACTTCTCCGCGGTATTAATACCTCTTAATGCGAAAAGCTTAGCTTGAATATCTGTTAATCCATAATCTTCAATTAATTCTTGATCTAAACTACTTGCTTGTCTTTGTTGCCATTTCATTATTTTTAGTTCACCTAAATCATTTATAACATCTAAGTTTCTATTATAGCAAAAGTTAAAGAGGATTTACTTCTTCAACAAAAGCAAATCCTCTTTATTTAAGTTTGAAAACTTGTAAATTCTTATCTGTAGCTGGCTTTTCAGCAATTAATTTTCCCCTAATCGCCCAGCGATTAACACCACCATCAGCACATGTAATTAAAGTAACAATATTTTGCTTAGTATTATCGACTAACCAAACAGCAGTTGGGTCTACAACCTTTTTCATATAAATTGATAAATATAAATTTTATCAAGATTAGTTAAGTATACTTTTTCGCCCAATTTAGTGTCTTCAAGTGGTGAAAATAAAACACCTTTTGGCTGTCATATAGTGACCTGCTAAAGGATAGTTTCCCTTGCCCATAACTTGGTCTGGACGCATTGTTCCACCACCAGTCGACATGGCATCATTATTTAACCCCTTCATAATTGAAGATACATTTTTACACTTGGAATTGCGATTGCGCCAATTGCATCAGCAGTATTATTAACCCTTGATTTAGTCACCTTTCCAAAATCAATTTCTTCAACTTTTGAGAAATCGAACATTCTTTTTTGCTTGATTTTTTTTAACAGTATCTTTGTTTAAGTTCTTCAAAGCAGTAGTCTGATTTTTGTCGAACCATGAAATCTCGGATTTGACTATTAAAAATCATCCCTAAACCGATGATTAATAAAATAATCGCAGCAATTCTAACTATCCAAGCTTTTTAGAAGTATTTTTGTTTTTTTTTTTTGCCATACGTTTTTTATCCTCAATTTTATTAATGCTGTTATAAATTCTAACACATTTTCAAAAAAACATACTAAATCAAGTTAGCTATAACTTGCTGAAAGACTATTATATATTTTTAAAATCAAAAAAGACGTACCAAAAAGCTTAGTACGTCAAGAAAGTTACAATTATTTACCTTTAATATCGTCATCATTCATTTTAGAACAGCCATAAATGCGTCTTGGGGTACTTCTACCTTTCCGACTGCCTTCATTCTCTTCTTACCACGACGCTGCTTTTCAAGTAATTTAGCACGTCTATCTGGGTCACCAGTATGAATTTTCCAAGTAACATCCTTACGATATGGTTTAATTGTCGCACGAGAAATAATTTTAGCACCAATTGCACCTTGAATATCAACTTCAAAGTTTTGACGTGGAATTAACTTCTTAAGCATTGTTGTCATTTGACGAGCACGATTTTGAGCCTCTTCACGATGTGCAATGAAACTAAGAGCATCAATTGGCTCTTTATTAAGCAACATATCAATCTTAACTAAGTCTGTTGCACGATAACCTGTTATTTCGTAATCAAGAGAAGCATAACCTTTAGTTGAAGACTTTAGTTCGTCAAAGAAATCATAAATAATTTCAGCTAGGGGCATATTTAAATAACATTAACACGGTATTTGTCTAAATAATCCATAGTTACAAATTCTCCGCGTTTTCGCTGACATAGCTCCATTACTGGACCTACAAAGTCATTTGGCACCATCACTTCTGCCTTAACATAAGGTTCTTGAACTTCTTTTATATTCACCAGCATCTGGTAAATCAGCAGGATTATCAATTAATTTAGTTGAACCATCATTCATAATTGCATGGTAGTCTACACTTGGTGCAGTCATAATTAAATCCATACCAAATTCTTGCTCAAGTCTTTCTTGTACCACATCCATATGAAGCAATCCCAAAAAGCCACAACGGAAGCCAAAACCTAATGCTTGAGAAGTTTCAGGTTCAAACTCTAAGGCAGCATCATTTAACTGCAATTTTGCAGTGCTTCTTTTAAATCATCATATTTTTGATTATCAACTGGATACATACCAGAGTAAACCATTGGTGGAATTTGGCGGTAACCGGGAAGTGGTTTCTCAGTTGGATTTTCAGCGCTAGTAATCGTATCACCTACACGAGTTTCACGAACAGACTTGATATTCGCAGTCAAGTATCCTACGTCCCCTGCAATAAGCATATCTTTTTAACAGGATGAGGACTTGAAACACCAACCTCTGTCACTTCAAATTCTTTCCCAGTATTCATAATTCGAATCTTATCACCAGGTTTTACAGTTCCTTCTTCAATTCGAACCGATAAAACGACCCCGCGATAATCATCATATTTTGAATCAAAAATTAAGGCCTTCAAAGGAGCATTCAAATCACCAGTTGGTGCTGGTACCTTTTTAACAATTTCCTCAAGTAGTTCAGGAATTCCTTGACCTGTCTTACCGGACACTTCAACAGCATCAGAGGCATCGAGTCCAATCATCTCTTCAATTTCGTTTTTGCACATTTCAGGATCAGCTGAAGGCAAATCAATCTTATTAATGACTGGCAAAATTTCCAAATCATCGTCAATTGCTAGATAAGTATTAGCTAAAGTTTGCGCTTGAACACCTTGGGTTGCATCTACTACTAAAAAGTGCTCCTTCACAGGCTGCCAAAGAACGCGAAACTTCATAAGAAAAGTCTACATGTCCCGAGTATCAATTAAGTGAAAAATATATGTTTCTCCATCTTTAGCATGATATTTTACTTCTACCGAATTAAGTTTAATGGTAATACCGCGTTGACGCTCTAATGGCATATCATCAAGTAATTGATTTTTTTCATTTGACGTTCAGATACAGTATCGGTTAATTCTAAAATACGATCTGCAATCGTTGACTTACCATGATCAATATGAGCAACGATCGAAAAATTCCGAATATGTTTTTGATAGTCTTGTAATTTTTTAATATCCATGTTCTCACCTTTTTCGCTCTATTAATTATATCAAAGGCTGATACTTAGATAAAATTCTTAATGTAATATTTTCAAAGATAATTTTTACTAAAAATAAAGCGTATATCTCATTATTCATAGAGATATACGCTTTTAACTTTTTATTCTCCGTTTAATTTATCTTTTAAACGTTCAAAAAAGTTCTTTTTCTTGAGGTGAAATATTTCCTCCACCAGCTTTAACATAATCAACTAAAGCTTCTTTTTGTTTATCGTTAATTTTCTTTGGAATAACAACCTTAACCGTTACTTCTTGATCTCCATTGCCAGTACCGTTAATCTTAGGGACGCCTTGACCACGTAACTTAAAGTTAGTATTAGGTTGAGTACCAGCTGGAATAGTCAAGTCAACCGGTCCATGAACAGTATTTACGCGAATTTTATCGCCCAAAGCTGCTTGAGCAAAGGAAATAGGTGCATCACTATAAATAGTAGTACCATTTCTTCTAAATTCTTTGCTTGGTTTAACTCTAAAGACAATATACAATCCCCATAAGGGCCACCATTCTTACCTGCTTCGCCTTGACCACTTAAGCGAATTTGTTGACCATTGTCAATACCAGCTGGGACTTTAACTTCAAGTGTTTGCTTTTTATCAACGGTTCCTTTTACCATGGCAAGTTTGACATGGATGTTTAATGATCGTACCACGTCCACCACATTTATCACATGTAGTTTGCTGCTGGATGACTCAAGTGGCGTTTGACGAGTTACAGTCATGACACCAGTTCCGTGACACTTGTCACAGGTAATTGGGTGAGTTCCTTTTCAGCACCTGAACCATCACAAGTTGGGCAAACTTCACTTCTTGTGTAAGTAATATCTGTCTTCTTGCCTTTGATCGCATCCATGAAGTCAATTGTCATTGTATAATCCAAGTCTTGACCCTTTTTGAGGAGCAGTTGGATCTACTCGACTTCGTCCACCACCAAAAAAAGCTGAACCAAAGATATCACCAAAATATCACCAAAATCACCAAAGCCTTGAGATGAATAACCACCTTGGCCACCAAAGCCACCATAACCTTGACCGCCAAAACCAGCTTGACCGTTTACACCGGCTTGACCAAATTGATCATATTGAGCCCTTTTTTTGCTTATCATGCAGAACCTCGTATGCTTCATTTACTTCTTTGTATTTTTCTTCAGCGCCAGGTTCATGGTTTAAGTCTGGGTGATATTTTCCAATGACAAAGGTGTCACATCCAACAAGACAACGTCCTTCACGTCACCAGTAATCACACCACCTTGAACTGCGGCACCAAGGGCAACCGCTTCATCAGGGTTGATTGAGTGGTTAGGTTCCTTACCAGTCAACTTCTTAACAGATTCTTGTACGGCAGGAATACGTGTTGATCCACCGTTCAAGATGACTTCATCGATGTCTGAGAATGACAAACCAGCATCCTTCAAAGCGTTCAAAACTGGTTGTTCAGCCTTCTTGATCAAGTCAGCTGTCAATTCGTTGAACTTTGCACGTGTCAATGATGTTTGCAAGTGCAATGGGCCTTGGTCACCTGAAGCGATAAATGGCAAATCGATTTGTGCTTCAGTTGCTGAAGACAACGTCTTCTTAGCTGATTCTGCGGCATCCTTCAAACGTTGCAAAGCTAACTTATCTTCCTTCAAATCAATGCCATTTTCAGCCTTGAATTGTTCAGCCAAGTAATCAATAATCTTGTTATCGAAGTCATCACCACCAAGGTGTGTGTCACCGTTTGTTGACAAAACTTCAAAGACACCATCACCCAATTCAAGGATAGACACATCGAATGTACCACCACCCAAGTCGTAAACAAGGATCTTTTCATCCTTATCCAACTTGTCCAAACCATAAGCTAACGCAGCGGCTGTTGGTTCGTTAATGATACGTTCAACTTCAAGACCGGCAATCTTACCAGCATCCTTAGTTGCTTGACGTTGTGCATCGTTGAAGTAAGCAGGCACTGTGATAACAGCCTTTTCAACCTTTTCACCCAAGTAATCTTCAGCATAACCCTTGATGTATTGCAAAATCATGGCCTAATGAGTCAAGTGTCATCTGAACACCCTTTTGAGTTGCTAGCTGCCTCATCATCTGCTTTAATAGCTAACGCGTTGTTCAGTTATCCATTGCTGGCAAAACTTCTTTAGCGAGGCTTTGAGATTCATATTTAATCATTGCGCACGCTCTTTTGCATAAC
>VOFH01001049.1_pt1 | contig 12001 bp, 19 predicted proteins | sample 5384091 | NCBI WGS metagenome assembly VOFH01 (sample SAMN12384727, study PRJNA508395) | human gut metagenome | isolation source: healthy gut G | host: Homo sapiens
CACGGGGGGCCAAGGTGAGGCTGTCGCCGCAGGAGGTGGGCGCGCAGGCCATGCGCCCTAGGCATATACCATCTGACGTTGGCCGCCGAAGGCAGCACGCTTAAGGAGGGAGTCCTCTACGCGGGCGTTGCCGTCGAGCTGCGGAAGGCGCTGCCAGAAAGCGTAGCCGCCGGCCACGGCCAAGGTGGGCATCTCCCAGTTCACGTCGCCCTCGAGCAGCTGCGGCTCGCCCAACGTCGTGCCGGAAAGCGGCGCCGCGTACACGCGCCAAAGGCTGTCCAAAATGTCGGCCTCGGTCCAGATGACGCCGGCGGCATTGGCGCGCAACGTCGTAAATCTCGAAGCCTTCGGCCTCGCCCACGGCGTGCTCGAGGATAGTGGTGCACCTTCGGCGGAGACCAGATCGAGCAGCCCCACCTCGGCCGAAGGGGCTTGGCGGTTTCCTGAGCGGAAGTTCCTCGTAGTTTTCCCATCTTTTCCAGGGGCGGCGACGGCGTCGTCGCTGCACCAGACGACTGGCAGCTTGCGGCCGAGCCGGCCAGGACGGCGTTCGCCGAGTTTTCCGATCGAGGAGTTCGAGAAGCATCAGTTCGACCTGGTCGTGCTCGACCTTATGCTCCCCAAGATCCCCGGCGAGCGCGTTTGCCGCACCATTCGCGATACCTCGGATGTCCCCATCATCATGCTGACGGCTAAGGGCGAGATCGAGGACCGTATTATCGGTCTTGAGCTCGGCGCCGACACGGCGTGGGGTACCGCTTCGAGGATCCCACCAAAACGGTCAGTAGAGCGCCCGCGCTCGTTTTAGTGATCCTGCTACCCTGGTCGCAAGCAGGTTGTCGGAAGGCGTCCGCTTGCGACCCTTGCTACGATAGAGGCAGATTCGATTAAGGAGCCCGGTGAAGATCGTCCCCCGATTCCACCTCGTCAGCTGATCGCGTGATGGTCAGCGACGCAGAACGGCCGAAGGTCCCGACGATCGACGATGGGCGCGGTCGAGCCGGTTGCGCGTAAGAAGAAGCGCTGAAGGTTCGCTGGTCGACCGGCTTTTCGTACACCACGCGCATGACGCTCGCCTTCGCGTTCATCGCGGCCATGACGGCGCTCGTCGCCATCGGCGTGGTGTCGTTTGTGTGGGAGCAGCATTTCCAGACGTACACCGCCGACAACATGGAGGTGCTCGCCGACACGACGGCCAATCGCATCGCGAGCAACTACGAGCGCACGGGGATCTGTGGAATCCCGACACCACCAAGCCCGGCGGCTCAGGCGACGGAGATGACCTCCGGTCGTCGGCGTGAAGGTGGTCGACGCGTATGGCGGCGTGCCGTACGATTCGTCGATCACGGCGGGAAAGGAATCGGGCGGGCTGCAGAAGTCTTTCGAGCCGAGCGATTCGTCCCAGGTCGCGATGGCCAACATCGTCGTCGACGGCAAGGCGATCGGGTCGGTTCACATCTGGGTGTACGGATCCGACACTCTCATGCGCCAGCCCGATCAGGAGTTCCGCAACAACTCCTATCAGGCCATGCTTCATCGCGTCGGTCGTCGCCATCATCCTCGCGTCGTGCATCGGCTACCTGTTCGCGCGAAACCTGGTCGCGCCGATCAACTGCATGACGAAGACGGCACGCGCGATCAAGGAAGGCGATCTGTCCGCCCGCACCGACTTGCACGGCGAGGACGAGATCGCACGTCTCGGCGAGACCTTCGACGTCATGGCCGAGTCGGTGGAGAAGGACCGCGAGCTCGAACGCCGCCTGACGACGGACGTGGCGCATGAGCTGCGCACTCCGCTGATGGCCATTCAGGCGACGGTGGAGGCGATGGTCGACGGCGTACGAGGCGGACGAGGAGCGGCTGGTCACGGTCAACTCCGAGGTTCAGCGTCTTTCCCGGCTGGTCGACGCGCTTTCAAGCTCTCGCGCCTTGAGAACAGGTCCCAGCCGATGAAGGAGGAGCTCGTCAACGTCGGCGAGCTCATCTCTGGCATCGTCGCCACGCACGAGATGTTCGTCTCGGATTCCGGGCTGACCTCGACTACGACGCCGGAGAACGACGTTATGGTGGTCGGCGATCCCGACATGATCAGGCAGGCGACGGCGAACCTCATCTCCGAACGCCATGCGCTACACGCCCGAGGGCGGTCACATCGACGTCTCGGTGCGCCGACGGGGACATCATGGCGTCGATCGCGGTGAAAGACACCGGCATCGGCCTTTCGCGCGAAGAGGCAAGATGGTGTTCTCCCGGTTCTGGCGTGCCGACGCCGGAAGAACGCGAGAGCGGGGCCTTGGCGTGGGCCTGGCCGTTGTGAAGGAGATCGTCGACCGCCACGGCGGCTGGGTGCAGGTGGAAGGTGAGAAGGGCAAGGGCGCCTGCTTCACCATCCATCCCGTTGTACGACGAAGACGCTTTTACCGACGCAATCCAAGAAGCGTACTGGCAAAGCCCGCAGGCCGATAGGAGAGGTGCGGCGGCAAGTTTTGCGGCCTCGCAACGTCGCGGCGATCCGGATGGCGCGATACGGCATTGGGGCGCCTGACGATCGAGATGGACAAAACGGGTAGCTCGAGCTAGCCCCTGGGATGGTAACGTTTTTCGCCGGGCGTTAACTGCGAGGGGCCCTGCGGTGGCCATTCAAGGCGGTAGCTAGGTGCGAGTTGCCCCCGGCGCTGGTCCCTGTTTCGGCCTAAAAAAGGACCGGTTGCATTTGGTGCGCGCGCGTCCATGTTCTCGTCGATTGCCGCGTCTTCTGACCAGGCGAAACGCGAAACGGATGGAGGGCTTTTTCTGGCCGGACAATCAATGGCCAGAAATGGTGCGCCGACTGACAGGGGTACTTTTTGGCCATTTCGAACAGAAGGGGTATCGTGCCGTTCTCGTGAAGCGACGGTGCGAGGGCCGATATTTGTGCCATAATGTCCGATACGCGAAAAGCGGGTACCTGCGCTCGAACGGCGTCCGTTGGGCGGTGTTCGAGGAGCACCATGTCGGCCATGGAGAAAGGGCATCATGGCGGGAATCGACAACTCCCGACGCGCAGGGCAAGGTGCGCGATCTGTACGATTTGGGCGACAGGCTGCTGCTCGTGGCACCGACCGCATCTCGGCCTTCGACTACATTCTGGAAGACGAGATCCCCTTACAAGGGCCAGGTGCTCACCCAGTCCGTTCTGGTTCGATCTGCTCGACGGCGTCGTGGAGAACCACCTCATCTCCACCGACGTGGCCGACCTGCCCTGAGGAGTTCCAGCCCTACGCCGACTATCTGCGCGGTCGCTTCATGCAGTGAAGAAGGCCGACATGTTCCCGCCGAGTGTCGTGCGCGGGTATCTGGCTGGCAGCGGCCTGAAGGAGTACAACCGCGAGGGCACGTCTGCGGCATAGAGCTGCCCCAAGGCCTCGTGAACTCCTCGAAGCTGCCCGAGCCCATCTTCACCCCCTCCACCAAGGCCGAGATTGGCGACCACGAGAACATCTCCTTCGAGCGCCTTACGGAAATCCTCGGGGAAGAGGATGCCACGGCCCTGCGCGACTTGGCGTTGAAGATGTACACCACCGCCGCCGACCACGCGGCCGAGCGCGGGGTTATCATCGCCGACACGAAGTTCGAGTTCGGCCGTCTCGGTGACACCATCATCTTGGCCGACGAGGTACTCACCCCGACTCCTCGCGCTTCTGGCCCGGCGATACCTACGAGGAGGGCAAGGACCAGCCCAGCTTCGACAAGCGTTCGTCCGCGATTGGCTGACGGCCCATTGGGACAAGACCGGGAACCCGCCGCGCCTTCCCCAGGAGATCATCGACGCCACGTCCGCGAAGTACATTCAGGACGAGACCATCACCGGAAGAAGTTCGACCCCGCGACGTTCTAGCGCCGCCCGCCCGCAAAACCCGCCGTCATTCTGAGCGAGCGGAGCGAGTCGAACTCGCGAGATTCTTTCGACTTCGGCCTTTCGGCCTGCGCTCAAGATGACGTGAACTGAAGGAGAGATGTCCCAACGCAACCCCATGAACGAACGCTACACCTCCGAGGAGCGCACCGGCACAACGCGCAAGTCGGCCGCCTCGGCCAAGCCCAAGGCCAAGGCCGCCGCCTCGGTCACCGTGAAATCGGCGAAGAAGACGCCCGAGCAGCGCAAGGCCGAGGAGAAGCCCGCAAGGCCGCCGCCGAGCAGCGCGAGGTGGAGCGCAAGTACTACAAGCCTCGACACGCCGCGCTACAAGCGTCTGCGCCTCATCTGGTGGATCCTGCTCATCGCGGCCATCGGCTGCACGACCTTGAGCTTCGTCGGCCAGCAGTCGCTGCCGCCTCAGGTGGCGGTTGTGACGCTCATCTTGGCCTACGTGTTCATCATCGCCGCTTTCGTGCTCGATTTTTGAAGATCAAGAAGGAGCGCGTGGCCTACCAGGAGCGCATGCTGGCGCTTGAGGAGAAGAACGCCAAGGCCGAGAAGCGCGCCGCGTGCAGCAGGCCAAGCAGGTGAAGGCGAAGGGGTCGGGAAGAACCAGAACCGCCATGCGGCCCAGAAGAAGGCTGGCGAGGCCGATGGGGATGCCGATGCCGCCGATGCCGGCGAGTCCGACGACGCCGGTGAACGGCCCGCCGCGGCCTGTTCGGCAGCGGCTTCCGTCTGTCGAACCGTGAGAAGATGCAAGCCGAGAAGAAGGCCGCCAAAGAGGCCAAAAAGCTCAAAAACCGAGTAGCACCTACCGGGGGCGACCTCGGTCGCCCCTTCTCAAGTGAGGTGACTCCACTTGGTGAGGAGCGACCGAGGTCGCCCCGTACGGGGGGGTCAGTTGAACTAAGGTCCACCCCTATGGAAAAGTTCGAGCGCTCATTCCTTGAAGAGAGAGGCACATCCATGGTATCTCGCTATGTTGAGAAGAAGCCCGGGTTTGATGGCGAGGCTCGCGCCCTGGCAGCCGAGCTGCGCGACATCGTCGGCATTTCGGGGCTGACCGGCGTGCGCCTGGTGAACCGCTACGACGTGGAAGGCGCGAGCGAGGAGCTGTTCGCCGCCTGCGTGCCCACGGTGTTCTCCGAGCCGCAGTCCGACACCGCCACCTACGACCGCCCGATGCCCCCGGCGCGGCGGTGTTCGCGGTGGAGTTCCTGCCCGGTCAGTTCGACCAGCGGGCCGACTCCGCAAGCGAGTGCATCCAGCTCATCAGCCAGGGCGAGCGCCCGTGCGTTCCTCGGCGAAGGTCTACTACCTCGAGGGCGATCTGACGGCTGAGGACGTCGAGTCGATCAAGCGTTACGTCGTCAACCCCATGGAGGCGCGCGAGGCGTCGCTTGACGAGCGCGAGACGCTGGCGATGTCGCCTTCGAGCGACCCGCCGACGTGGAGGTCATCGAGGGCTTCACCGACCTTTACCGAAGACGAGCCTCGCCGGCTTCATCGCCGAGCGCGGTCTGGCCATGGATCTGGCCGACATCGTGTTCTGCCAGCAGTACTTCGCCGACGAGGGCCGCGAACCCCACCATCACTGAGATCAAGATGATCGACACGTACTGGTCGGACCACTGCCGTCATACGACGTTCGGCACCGTGCTCGATGACGTGGAAGATCGCCGACGCCAACGTGGTGCAGGGCCTTCGACCGCTATCTGGAGCTGCGCCACGAGCTCGGCCGCGATGAGAAGCCGGTGTGCCTCATGGACATGGGCACCATCGGCGCGAAGTGGCTCAAGAAAGAGGGCATGCTCAACAGGCTCGACGAGTCCGAGGAGATCAACGCTTGCACCATGAAGTGCAAGGTGGACGTCGATGGCGAGATGCAGGATTGGCTGTATCTGTTCAAGAACGAGACTCACAACCATCCCACCGAGATCGAGCCGTTCGGCGGCGCGGCGACGTGCGTGGGCGGTGCCATCCGCGACCCCCTTGAGCGGGCGCTCCTACGTGTACCAGGCGATGCGCGTGACGGGCGCGGCCGACCCCACGGTGCCCGTGGCCGATACCATTCCCGGCAAGCTGCCCCAGCGCAAGCTCGTGACCACGGCGGCGGCCGGTTACTCCTCCTTACGGCAACCAGATCGGCCTGGCTACGGGCCAGGTGGATGAGCTGTACCATCCCGGCTACGCCGCCAAGCGCATGGAAATCGGCGCCGTGGTGGGCGCGACGCCGGCAAACCACGTGCGCCGCGAGTGCCCCGCCCCCACCGATGTGATCGTGCTGCTGGGCGGTCGCACGGGACGCGACGGCATCGGCGGCGCGACAGGCTCTTCGAAGGCCCAGAACACATGGGAGTCCATCGAGACCTGCGGGCGCCGAGGTGCAGAAGGGCAACGCTCCCAAGGAGCGCAAGATTCAGCGTCTGTTCCGCCGCGGGGATGCCTGCCGCATGATCAAACGTTGCAACGACTTCGGGGCGGGCGGCGTGTCGGTGGCCATCGGCGAGTTGGCTGACGGCCTGGGATCGACCTCAACGCCGTGCCCAAGAAGTACGACGGGCTCGATGGCACGGAGCTTGCCATTAGCGAGTCGCAGGAGCGCATGGCCTGGCGCTGTCGCCGACGGTGACGTCGACGAGTTCATCGGGCTACGCCGCCGAGGAGAACCTCGAGGCGACCGTTATCGCCGAGGTTACCGCCGAGCCGCGCATGCGCATGGCCTGGAACGGTGTCGCCATCGTCGACCTGTCCCGTGAGTTCCTCAACTCCAACGGCGCGCCCAAGCACCAGGTCGCCCACGTCTGTGCCCGCAGCGTGTGGCAGCCCAGCTGGGCCGGCGCCACGCTTGCCGAGCGCATGACCTCGCTTGTCACTGACCTCAACGTCGCCTCCAACAAGGGCTTGTCCGAGCGCTTCGACTCCACCATCGGCGCCGCGACGGTGCTCATGCCGTTCGGCGGAAAGCGCCAGCTCACGCCCGCGCTAGGCCATGGTCGCGAAGTTCCCCGTGCTCGGCGAGACCACCACGGCGAGTGCCATGGCATGGGGCTTCAACCCCTATCTGATGGAGGCCGACCAGTTTGCGGGCGCCTACCTGTCCGTGGTCGAGTCCATCGCCAAGCTCGTTGCCGCCGGCTTTGAGCACAAGCGCGCCTACCTCTCCTTCCAGGAGTACTTCGAGCGTCTGCGCACCGAGGCAGAGCGCTGGGGCAAGCCCATGGCAGCCGTCCTGGGCGCCCTCATGGCCCAGGTCGACCTGGGTGCCGGCGCCATCGGCGGCAAGGACTCCATGAGCGGCTCTTTTGAGGACGAAGCCGGCGAGCTCAACGTTCCGCCGACCCTGATCAGCTTCGCTGTCGCCGTGGGCAGGGCGGCCCGTGCCGTCTCGCCCGAGTTCAAGGGCCTCACGCACCGCGTCGTCCGCATCGCCCCCGCTACCTATGGCGAGGACTACCGTCCCGACGCCCAGCAGCTGCTCGCCGCGTTTGACGCCGTCGAGGCGCTCACTGCTACCGGCAACGCCCTGGCCATCTCCACGCCCGGCTACGGCTGCGGCGCCGAGAGCCTCTTTAAGATGTGCGTCGGTAACCAGATCGGCATCGAGCTTGCCGAGGATGTAGACGTAGAGAGCCTCTTCACCCCGCTCTACGGCAGCTTTATCGTCGAGCTCGCCGAGGATGCCGAGCTGCCCGAGGTCGCCGACGGCGTTGTCGTCGAGCCCCTGGGCACCACCGTCGAGGGCTATGTCATCGACACCGGCTCCGAGGTCATCGAGCTCTCCGAGCTCCAGGAGGCCTGGGAGAGCGGCATCGAGGGCGTCTTTGCCTACCGCAGCGCCGGCGAGACCCCCGAGGTCGAGACCATCGACTTCCGCGCCAAGGACATCCACGTGTACGGCGGCGCCAAAATCGCCCGCCCGCGCGTGGTTATCCCCGTGTTCCCCGGCAACAACTGCGAGTACGACAGCGCCCGCGCCTTCCGTGCCGCCGGTGCCGAGGCCGACACCTTCGTGATCAACAACCTCACGCCCGAGGCGGTCGCCGAGAGCACCCACGAGCTTGCCCGCCGCATCCGTGCAAGCCAGATCGTCATGATCCCCGGCGGCTTCTCGGGCGGTGACGAGCCCGACGGCTCCGCCAAGTTCATCACGGCGTTCTTCCGCGCTCCTGAGGTCACCGAGGCAGTCCGCGACCTGCTCAAGGCCCGCGATGGCCTGATGCTGGGCATCTGCAACGGCTTCCAGGCCCTGGTCAAGCTCGGCCTGGTGCCCTACGGTGACATCGTCGACGCCACGCCCGATGCGCCCACGCTGACGTTCAACACCATCGGTCGCCATCAGAGCCGCCTGGTGCGCACCCGCATCTCGTCCAACCTGTCCCCGTGGCTGTCGCAGTGTAGCCTCGACGACCCCTACACCGTCGCCATCAGCCACGGCGAGGGCCGCTTTGTCGCCAACGACGAGGTACTCGCCCAGCTTATCGCCAACGGCCAGGTCGCCACGCAGTACGTGGGCGAGGACGGCAAGCCCAGAAAAAAGTCGCCCCGGGCTACGGTGTTGTATGCAGCAAACTTTGTAGTATAGAGCAAAAAGCAGGTCATTGCTTAGCATCTATTTGTCAACATGAGCTAACACCGCAGCCCGACCCGCAAAATGACGAAGGCGCGCAGTTGCCCTGACAAAAAAGCGCCTCCGGGCTGCGAGTTGTACTCGGGTGTGTGGCGAAAAGGCACCTCGGGCTACGGGCTGTGCTTGAAAACGGCAAAAGAGCGCGTTGTTCTGTGGATACTCTCGGGCCCTGCGAATTGCTGCCAGGCTACTGCCACAGCCTCACTTCGGGCTCCAGTTCCACGCCGGTGGTCTGGCGAACGCGGCGCTGCACTTCGGCGATGAGTGCTAGCACGTCGGCGGCGGTGGCGTCGCCGGTGTTCACGACGAAGCCGGCGTGCTTTCGGACACCTGCGCGCCGCCCACGCGCAGGCCTTGGCAGCCGGCCTCTTGGATGAGCGCCCCGCGAAGTGGCCCTCGGGCGCTTGAAGGTGCTGCCGGCGCTCGGCATCTCCAGCGGTTGCTTGCTCGCGGCGCTCGCGCAGCTCTTCCCCATGCGCGCGGCGATGGCGGCAGGGGAGTCGGCGCGCGCAACTGCAGCGTGGCCCTGAGCACCACCCAGCCCTCGCGCATCATGCGGCTGGTGCGATAGCCCCAGTTGGCTTCCGCTGCCGGCACGCTCACGATGTCCACGAATTCCGTCGGGCACCAGGCAGCGTACTTCCACGGCTACGTCCGAGAACTGGCCCTCGTAGGCGCCGGCGTTCATGATGGCCGCGCCTCCGACGGTGCCGGGAATGCCGCTGGCGAACTCGTAGCCTGCAAGCCCGGTATCCCGCGCCACGGCGGCCACGGCGGCGTTCGTGGCCCCGGCCGCTGCCCGCACGAGGCCGCCGGGCAGCACCTCGACGTCCGCGAAATTATCCGCCAGCAGAAGCGTCACGCCGTCAAGTCCCTCGTCGGGCGCGAGCACGTTGGAGCCGAGTCCCAGCACACGCCAGGGAACCCCGCCCGCCTCGCAAAGTCGACACGACGGCCGCCACCTCGTCTTCGGAGCGCGGCGTCACGAGCCATTGCGCCGGCCCCCAATGCGAAATGTCGTATGCTCGGCCAGGGGCTCGTCAGGACGCACATTCTGCGAACCGACGATATCCCGAAGGCTCTTCTCGAAGTCCTGGCGTTCACGGCTTGCTCCTCCTCAGCTGGATTACGGATGCAGAGGAGGTGCGGGATGCCCCTGACCGAGCAAGTTCCGCAGCGAACAGAACAGGACTGAATGTCCTGTTCTGCAGAGCGACTGTCTGGAATCAGGGCGTCCCGCACCTCCGGTCGGCAAAAGTTTCAAGCCCGATGTGTTCTGGGCCGGTATCCTCCGTTTATCATGCCGTGCGGGTTACCGTTGGTGACCCGCATGGCTCATTGTACTAGAATACGCCCTGCGAAATCGCTGACATATCCGCGCGATCGCCAAAGCGCTTCCGCCCATCGTTGCTCGCGCTTCGCACCCGCTTGCGGGCTCGCATCCGCATCCGCTTTTGGGCTCGCATCCGCACCCGCCCCAGTGGCCGCCCTTGCGGATGCTTCCGCACGCACGAAAGTGGGGCGCTAGGCCATGGCGCGCAGGGTTCCCGAGGTCAAGCCCACCTCGCCGGCGGCGGCCATCGTGCTCGTGCTGCTGTTCATTGTCTGCTTCATTATCGGCCTGTGGTGCTTATGGCGCTCACGCGCATCGTGCTCGGTTAGGGGCAAGGACTATGTGGCAGCGATTCACCCCTACGACTTGCGCGTTATCGGGCACTACCTGGGAACGCTCCTGTTGTTCTTCGCCGCGCTCATGGCCCTTCCCTTGGCGACGGCGCTGGTCTTTCAGGAATGGGAGCCGGCGCGCTACCTCGCGGCAATCGGCATCACCATGGTCGCGGGCTGCAGTCTGCGTTTTCTGCGCATCGAACCCGGACGCCTCGATCGCCGTCAGGCGCTGGCGGTGACCGGTTTCGCCTGGGTTGTTCTCGCGCTGTTCGCCTCGTTCCCTCTGTACTTCTCGGGGCATTACATGACCTACCTCGATGCTCTTCGATGGCGTCTCCGGCCTGACCACCACGGGCGCCTCGCTCATCGTCGATTTGGATCACCTCTCCTGACGCCGACAACATTGTTCCGCTTCCTATGCATGCCCTGGGCGGTCTCGGCCTTATCGTGGTGGCGTTGTCCTTCGGGCTTTTTCGGCCCGCGGCGGCGGCGCGTCGCTGTTTTCGTCGGAAGGCCGCAGCGAGCACGTGGTGCCCAACGTGGTGCAGACCACCCAGTTCATTGCTCGTATTACCCTGGTCATCGTTTCTGTCGCCACGGTGATCATCACGGCGTTATGCCTGTTCATGGGCATGGAGCCCACTCGCGCCTTCCTGAACGCGCTGTGGGTGTCTACCTCCGGGTTCGTGACCGGCGGTTTCACGCCCATGCAGCTTTTCCATCATGTACTACCATTCCTTCCCCTTGGGCGATTCTCATGGTGCTCATGATTTTGGGCTCCATCAGCTTCGTCATTCACGCCGAGGTGTGGAAGGGGCGTCCGCTCCCGTTTTTCCGCGACATCGAGACGAAGACGATGGTGCTTTGGATCGGGTCATGGCCTTCGTCTTCGGCCACCCTTGCCCTGTCGCCCTTCGATGACATGCTCGCCCTCTTGCGCCGCGGCCTGTTCATGATCATCTCGGCGTTCACCACGACGGCTTTCAGGTGGTCACCACCAACCAGATCACCACCGCTTTCCAGCAATGGCGCTTTCCTCACCCTGGCGTTCATCATGGCCGTTGGCGGTGCTTCGGCTCCACGGCCGGCGGCATCAAGTTCTCGCGCATGGGCATCATCTTCAAGTCCATCGTGTCGAACGTGAAGGAGACGCTGGCACCGGATTCGGCTCGCGTCGTCGTTCCTACAATCACGTGGGCAGGCGCACCTTGACGCCGGAAATTGTGAAAGAGGCCATGACGGTGTTCATCCTGTACGTGATCACCTACGTTATCGGCGCGCTGGTGGGCATTGCACACGGGTTCGAGGCCATTCCCCGCAATCTTCGAGTCGGTGGCCATGACGTCCAACGGCGGCATCATCACGTCGGTGGCGGGGGCCCGGCATGGCGGGAACTCTCGAGCTGTTCATATCTTCCAGATGTGGGCCGGACGCTTGGAGTTCATGACGCTGTTCGCCCTTATTGTGGAAGTGGTGGCCTCCCTGGTGCCGCGGCCTCGACCGAAGGAGCGCTCATGAGGCGGCGGGGTATCGCGCTTCTGGCGATCGCGCTCGCGGCGGTTCTGGCCGCGCCGGGCCCTGTGGCTTGGGCGACGGGGCTGCCAACGGCGCCACGACGGCTTCCTCTGATGCCGGTGTGACCAACAAGGATGTGCCGACGGACGACACGGGCGTCGTAGAGGCCGGCGAAGGCGCTGGGAACGAAGGCGCTGGAAGCGAAGGCGCGGACGGCGGCGCGGTGCAAGGCGGAGGCGCCGAGGGCGAAGGCGCGGCGGCGCGACCGAGGGCGAAACGGGGCCGAT
>VOFH01001128.1_pt1 | contig 12001 bp, 21 predicted proteins | sample 5384091 | NCBI WGS metagenome assembly VOFH01 (sample SAMN12384727, study PRJNA508395) | human gut metagenome | isolation source: healthy gut G | host: Homo sapiens
TATTGTGACTCGGTAATTTTACCGCCCTTATAAGTAACGACAGCTTTACCGCCAGAACAAGCAGTAGCACTTAAGGCAATTCCTGCAAAAGCTAAAACAGTAGCTGCTTTCTTCCATGTTTTTTTCATAAATTAATTTGCACATCCTTTGCTTAATTACAAGTTCAAATATAACATAAAAAACTCTTATTATCCCAATGGACAATAAGAGTTTTCTTGATATTTATAAAAAGACTAACAAATCTTAAAATTAAAGTTCATTTTGATTCCATTAATTGTAGATTCTGCTTCCTTGGTTAGTGTAGAAACGTTTTCTTTCATTTGATCTACTTCTGGCTTAATTGAACTTTGAAAATTAGTTAAGCTGTTTTGAATGTCTTTAACTGATTTTTCAGCTTGTGGTAAGTCATTTATCAACTGGTCAGCAGCACTTTTAGCTTGTTTTGTGCTAGTGGCTAATGAAGTAGCGTCATTTTTAGTATCATTTAAAAAGAGACGAACATCATCTTTAACTTTATGATCAGTTTGTGGATTAGGAAGAAGAGAAATTCTAATCCTGCTAAACTACCTAATCTAAGCCAATTCCAAAAATTTCATTAATTTTCTTCCTTATGTTCTTCTTCGCTTGCACCAGAATTGCTGTCTACTTTTTCTTCATCTTGAGTAGCATCTTTAACATCGTCGTTTACATCTTCAAGATCTTCGTTTGCTTCATTTAATTTGTTCTTAACTGCGGCAAAAACGCGATCATGGTCGACAGCCTTGAATGATGCTGCAGAGAAGGCATCAACTAAATCATGAGCCTTATCTTTAAGTGAAGGACGATCTGAAACTTCAACTTCTTCATCTTCAACTGGGCTTTCAGTTGCGTCAGTGTCTTCAGACTTTTCTTTTTCTGGTTGTTCCATTCTCTTTTCTTCTAATTCATCGTAAATTGTTTTAACGCGGTGAACTGAATCATTGAAGTTATCTGCAGAATCCTTTACATCGCTTCTAATTGAATTGCCACTTAATGGATTCTTGGCGTATGATAATAAGCCACCTGCAACTGTACCAGTAAGAATTCCTAATAAAAATCCAGACATAATGTATACCTCTTTATCTATTCAATAATTTTAACTTAATAACCATCTTTATTGTACCGCATTAAAGGAAAAATTACTGATATTATAGATTGTTTTTTGATAGCGTTTGCAACTGCTTGGTAGTCTGCTTCTGAATATTGATCTGCATTGTTTACATGAGGAGTAGAGATTGGATCATTTTCACTTCTACGTGGAATTAAGTGAATGTGGGAATGCATAACAACTTGTCCTGCAATTTCACCATTATTTACTTCAACATTTAATCCTTTAATAGTCGGATCAGACTCTTTAATTGCTTGTGCAACAACTGGAATATATTGTAAAAAGCAAGCAGCGTCTTCTTGACTGTAGTCAAAGAAGTTAACCAAGTGCTTTTTAGGAATAATTAGAGTATGTCCCTTAGTTACTTGAGAAATATCAAGAAAAGCTTTGACGTCATCATTTTCAAAAACTGTGTAAGAAGGAATTTCTCCTCTAATAATTTTACAAAATAAACAATCCTTTTCTAATTCTGTCATGAATAAGACCCCTTTCTTAATGAAAAGAAAATTTAGTTTAACTTATGTTCATGCTATCATAAATATGTATCTTATTGCAGTAGAGAGGAAAAAGTAATGACACTTAAAATTGAGAATTTAACCGGGGGTTACTCTGGAATTAATGTCATTAAAATGTAAATTTAACAATAGAACCTGGTCAAGCTGTTGGTTTAATTGGACTAAATGGTGCCGGTAAATCAACGACGATTAAGCACCTGCTGGGATTACTAAGAATGCAAAAGGCAAGATTACTTTAAATGGTATCAGCTTAACTGAAAATCCTGCTGAATTTAAAAAGATGGTTGCTTATATTCCAGAAACGCCAATTTTATATCCAGAATTAACTTTGAAAGAGCACCTTGAGTTAGTGATGCTTACTTATGGTTTAGATCATGATCAAGCATGGGTAAGAGCAAAAGAATTATGTAAGATGTTTCGTCTGGAAAATAAACTTGATTGGTTGCCAATTAACTTTTCTAAAGGAATGAAGCAAAAAGTAATGATTGTAACCAGTTTTTGGCAAATGCAGACTTGTTAGTAATTGACGAGCCCTTTACGGGTCTTGATCCGTTAGCTGTAGCTAACTTTATTGATCTAGTTAAAAAGCTGTTGCTGATCAGAAAATGGTTTTAATGACTACTCATGTTCTAGCTGAAGCTCAAGAAGCTGTGCAAACATTTGCGGTACTCAATAATGGCACAATTGAAACTGAAGGTAGTTTAACTGAAATTAGGCAGTTTTATGGCTTAAAGCCTAGTGATTCATTTGATCGTTTATATCAAATTTTAAATCAGAAAACGGTGAAGAAGCATGACTGATTTAATTAAAAAAATAGACTCAATAAAAACTTTAAAAGCAGATGCACTATCTAACTTTGGTTTTTAATGACTTTTTATTTTAGCTCTAATTTTCCTATTTGGAGCTTTTAATGTTTTGGTATGCGCAGAATATTAAAAGTGGCCGAATAATCTTTGGTTTTATAAGCCGCTTTTAGCCTTGATTTGGACTACAACTTTAGGAATTGGTCATTTTGCGACTTTATTTGATAGGGCTGATGAGCATTTCCTTTTTAATCAAGATAGTGAAATGAAGAATTATTTCAAAGCCACTGTATATGCATAATATGATTCTGCCAACGGTTTTGATCATTTTAATATCAGGCATTTTTATTGCCATTTGCGACAATGAGAGCTAATTTTTCAGTTGGCGACCTTGTATTTATAGTAATAGGATTGATTGCAAGTAAAGACTTACAATTTAAGTTGATTGTCAAGTTTTTATTTTAATAAGCATGATTACTACAATACTTGGCTTTTTTAGGGATTAACTTTTTAATACTCTATTTATCTTTTTAGGATATTATCCAAATCCAATTATTTATTCGAATTTAGCAATTGCAGGTTGGATTGGAGTGGATTATTTACCACGTGGTAAAATGTTTGACTGGTACAAAGCTTTAGACTATGAAGAAAGACGAGTTGACTTGCTAAATAATTTCTACAGTATGTTTACTGATGTACCAGATAAGAAAGTTCGAATCGCTAGAAGAAAGTATTTAGACTTCTTAATTAAAACTGAAGATCAGACACCGAATACTTTTATTTATCAAAGAGTGTTATTAAAGGGATCCAGAATATAGCAATTTATTGATTAGAATGGTGCTCTTTTCAATTTTATTAATTGCTTGTTTGCAAGATGCACGCTGGGCAATTGCTAGTGGTGCTTTTGATTATTTTCTTAACGCTTTATCAGCTGATTCCTCTAGGAACCGTTTATGAACATAATATGATGTATCATGTAATGCCAATTCCGCTAACCTCAAGAGGAGAAGCACTAAGAAAAGTTTTGCAAAAGGAGTGCTACTTGAATGGGGATTAATCAGTTTAGCAATAATTATTTTTTCTCCGCAAAAATTAGAAGCAGTTGGTGGCATTATTGGTTTGCTTGCTTTGACATTCTTGTTGCTATATTTCTATTTACCAAGTAAAAATTGAACAGTTATTTAAAAAAGTTAGATATTAGGTTGTGAAAAAAATGAGATTAAGAAATAAGCCTTGGGCTCAAAATTGGTAGTTGAACATCCAGAAGCTATTTTGAATGAGCCAGATCCAGAAAAGAAAATTAACTGGGAAGAGAGATTTGATGACTTTTCTAAACCTTTGGCAATTGAAATTGGCTCAGGTAAGGGACGATTTATTACTACTTTGGCTAAGAAACATCCTGAAATGAACTTTATTGGCGTAGAGCTGCAAACAACAGCTGCAGGGATGATTTTGAGAACTAAACTAGAAGAAAAGATTGATAATTTACAGTTAATGTGTGCTGATGCAGCTAATATAGCAATGTATTTACCTGAAAATAGTGTAGATGTTGTTTACTTGAACTTTTCCGATCCATGGCCAAAGACGCGTCATGAGAAGTGGAGATTGACTTATAAGAGCTTTTTAGACAAGTATCGACAGATATTAAAGCCAAAAGGACATTTAAATTTAAGACAGATAATCAAGGATTATTTGAGTACAGTTTGGTAAGTCTTAACAATTATGGGATGAAATTTGACTATGTCAGTTTAGATTTACATCATGCAGAAAATGAAATTTTCGAAAGAAATGTTGAGACTGAGTATGAACATAAATTTGCAGCAAAGGAAATCCGATTTATTGTCTGCATGCACATTTTGAATAAGTTGAAAATGCTTCTTTTGTTAGAAGCATTTTTATTTTCTCAAAAATATCCTTAGAATGCGTAATAAACATATGGGATTACTTCCTCAAATATCTTTAGAGGATTTGCTCATATGGTAAAGAAAATTGAACCCTGGTTTGGGTTCACGGAAGATAAAGTGTTTGGGATGGTGATGGAAAACAAAGATTCTGCAAGTATTTGCTTGAAATTATTATTCAGATCTGAAAATTGAAAAGATAGATTGGCTAGATAAGCAAGTTGAGATTAATAATTCTGAGCGCAAGAACGGGGCTAAAGAAGTTCGACTTGATGTATTAGTCACTGACCATGAAGGACGCGTGTTTAACATCGAAATGCAAACAACGGATCAGGATGATATTGGTAGACGCATGCGCTACTATCTTTCAAGACTTGATCTACGCTATACTTTAAATAAAGGAAAGACATATCGAAATTTGAAAGACGCCTTCATTATTTTTCTCTGTAATTTCAAACCCAAGAAAGATGACAAATTTTATGAATCTTATCATACTTATTCTGATCAAGATAGGTCAAAACAATTGCAGGATGGCGTAACAAAGATTATCATTAATTCACAAGTTTCAGCTGAGGGGCAGAGTGAAGACTTAAAGGCTCTAGCTAAATTGATGAATAATGAGCCAGTTAAATTAAATAAACATTTCGATTACGCGCAAAAAGAATCAAAAGAAATTAATGAAGATTCGGAAACGAGGAAAAGATTATGCTTTACGAAACAAGAATGTTAGAACGTGAACAAGCTGCTGGAAAAGTCGCATATGCAGAAGGAGTAGAACAAGGAAAAATAGATTCTGCTAAAGTTATTTTCGAGAACCAACTGAATAATGGAAGGTCCTTAGAACAAGCTACAGAATTTGTGAAAAGTTTAAAGCTAATTTCTAACAAAAATTAGAAAAAATAATTGCTCTTTATAAATAATAAAAGCGTCTAGGAAAAAATAATTTTCTTAGACACTTTTTTCATCAATTATCAGCATCTTTTCTAATCTCTTGAATCATGTCATCAAAAACTAAGTGTAAACGATAGCCAGCTCGCAATAATTCTCTATTCATATCAACCATATCTTCTTTCTTGCCTTTTACTGTAGTCCGTTTTTAAAATTAACTGAAAGATCTTGGACTAGATTTTTAAAATAAAAGGTTGTAGAATAAATATAACTTATAAAAAGTAAGAAAAAGAGTGAAACGGATGGAAGAAATCAAAGAATTAACTTCTGAAAATTAAAAGAAATTACAAAGAATGGCAAGGTAGTACTATTATTTTCAGCTGCATGGTGCCCAGATTGCCGCTTTTTAGATCCATTTTTACCACAAATTGAAAAAGACAATTCTGATGCAAAATTCTATAAGGTTGATCGTGATGGGTCAGTCGATGTAGCAAAAAGAATTAAATATCTTTGGAATTCTAGCTTTGTTGTCTACCAAGATGGCAAAGAAATTGGTAGACTAGTAAATAAGGACAGAAAGACTAAAGAAGAAGTAGAAAACTTCCTTAACTCTCTCAAATAGTCTAGGAAAGGAAATTTACTAGAAATGATTGTTTTCTACCAATAAAACAAGTTATCCTGATACTTTGATTGTAATTTTGATCAAGATAAGGGTCGTAGTAAGTTTACAGAAAAGGATCAAGTTACGCGAGTTGAAAATGAAGATGGTGAAGTTATTGGATTTAATTTCTTTAACGTAAGTAGCTTTTTAGATTACGATAAGTTACCAAATGGTGAAATTAAACCAACACAAGATTTAGTTGATGCTTTGAATAAAAAATTATCTGAAGCTGGTTTTGATACTAAATTAGAAATTGGTAAACCAACTCTTGTTTATGGCTATGTTAAGACTTGTGAACCACATCCAGATTCTGATCACTTGCATGTAACTACTGTTGATGTTGGAAATGGTGAAGAACACCAAATTGTTTGTGGTGCACCAAATATTGCTCAAGGTCAAAAGGTAGTTGTTGCACTTCCTGGGACTTTGATGCCAAATGGTCAACAAATTTGGCCAGGTAAACTTCGCGGGGTTGATTCATACGGTATGATTTGTTCAGCACGTGAATTAGATTAGCTCATGCTCCTCAAAAGCGTGGTATTATGGTTGTTCCTGATGACTTTTAATGCGGGGGATGAATTTGAACCAACTAAATGCGATGAATTATTAGCTAGTGGTCAAATTAGTTTGTAATAGATTTTAATATGTTTTATATAAAGAGAGCCCATTAATGTTAATGGGCTCTTTTTAATCTCACTAAGAATTAATCAATAGTTTTAGTTAGATTTTTTATTAAAGCGTTTACATTTAGAAATATACAGCATAGTATATACTATGAAAAGAACCTTAAATAAGTAAGAGCTGGTGAAAATGATGACAAAAGTTGAAGAGATAGTAAAAATAATCAGAGAAAGAATTCGAAATGAAACATATACCAGCCGTCAGCGACTCCTTCTGAATATCAATTAGCGCAAGAATTTCATGTTTCACGTCTGACTATTAGAAAAGCAATTAGTAGTTTAATAAATGCCAAAATTTTAGTAAAAGATCCGGGTAAAGGCACATATGTAATGCTAGGTGCTGAAAGAAATTCAAAAATTGAGTCTGGTAGGGGAGGATTACAAAGTTTTACTGAAGTTGCTAGAGAACATGGAAAAACTGCGCACACTAAAGTATTAAAATTTGCTCCTATTAGAAATCGAGCAGGAAAATTAGTGAAATATTAGCGTTGGACGATAGATTAGATAAACAAGTTTTTGAGTTAAAAAAGAATACGTTATTGGGATAATGATCCGATGACTCTCGAAAAAATTCTTATTTGTGATGAATATATAAAAAATAAGACATTAACTGATTTTGAACAATCTTTGTTTAAGATTTTAAATGAAAACATCGAAATTGGTTATGCACATCAAGAAATTGAAGCAATTATGGTTACTGATGAAATTTCTAAATATTTGAACATTAAAAGACAGCAACCAATATTTAAAGTTAAGACGATAACTTATACGCCGGATGCAATTCCAATTTTCTTTGATACATCATTCTATCGAGCTGATAAATATTCATTTAAGTCAACGCTGACTAGGTTGAGATAGTTTAGTTTTAAGGGTTAAGACAATGATAGCAGAAGAAAAAATCAACGAAGCTATAAGTACAAATGAAAAGGCATTTTTGGAAAATTTACGGACAATTATGCAGATTCCAAGCGTTAAAGGTAGTTCAGAAAAAGATGCGCCATTTGGTAAAGGACCTAAAAAAGCATTAGAAACTATAGTTCCAATTATTGAAAGATGTGGATTTAAAGCAAAAGTTGTTAATAATGCGATGGCATATGCGCAATGGGGAGATGATGATGAAAATTATATTGGTATTATTGACCATTTAGATGTAGTGCCAGTGGGTGACAAATGGAAGTTTAATCCGTGGATTTATCCGATGAGAATGGCCGATTGTATGGTAGAGGAATATTAGATAATAAAGGGCCTGCATTAGCAACATTATGGGCTATGAAAATTCTTAAAGATTTAGGATATAGAAAAAAGAACGATTCGGCTAGTTTTTGGATCAGATGAGGAAAATGGTTCTAAAAGATGTGCCTTTATATCTAGAAAAGGAAAACCACCAATTTTTGGCTGGACAGCTGATTGTAAATATCCAGTAGTATATGGAGAACGTGGAATTGTCAACTATTCTATTTTTACGCTGATTTTAGATGGAAGTTTAAGCCAAATCAAAAATTTGCAAGGGGATATGTCAAAAGATCATGTTCCTGATGAATTAAGTATAGAAATTAAAAAACAAAAGGTTGAGAGTCATGGTATAAGAGTTCCAAGTAATGCTCCGGAAATGGGAAAGAATGCAATAACATATTTAGCTAAAAAATAGTTGATGAAAACTTAGTTTCTGGTCAATTGAATAATTATTTTAAATGGATTGTTAAAGCCCTCCATCAAAAGCATTATGGAGAAGGCCTAGAATTGAATTTCACGATAATGATTCTGGAAAATTAATTATGACTCCTACTGGTTTAAATATTGAAAATAATGGCATGCGAATAGAAATAGCTATTCGTTATCCAGTGTCATATCAAGAGAAGCAAATTACAGCAGGGATCAAAAATAATATTCCAGTAGACAGTAATATTAAGGTTATACGTAGTATTCCAAGCGTAATGCACGATAAAAATTCTAAATTTATCCAAATTCTATCTGAAGTATATGAAAAAGTTACTGGACTTGATGGCACACCAGTTACAACAACAGGTGCCACTTATGCTCGAGTAATGCCAAATATCATTGCCTTTTTGGACCATCTTTTCCAGGACAAAAGGGAATAGCACATAAAGAAAATGAATGGATGGATTTAGATGATCTATTACTAAGTATCAAAATATATATGAGAAGCTTAGAAAGATTAGGTTCTTTAGAATAGAGAGGAAGTATTTGCTATGTCATGGGGGAACAATTGCAACTTGGCGAATGGCAAATGAAGGAGTCGAAAAAGCTAGTACAATTTTAGAAGAAAATGGTACTGCTGGAGATGCAGTCGAAAAATTAATTAATACAGTTGAAGCATATCCGTATTATAAGTCAGTTGGTTATGGAGGTCTTCCAAACGAAGAAGGTATTGTACAAATGGATGCCGCTTTCATGAATGGGGATACGCTAGCTCAAAGGAGCTGTTGGTGCAATTGAAAATGTAATGCATGCTGTATCTGTCGCTCGGGCTTTGAGTCATGAACATTGTAATAGCTTCAGAGTCGGTAAGGGAGCAACTAAGTTTGCTAGTTTGCATGGATTTGAAATGACAAATATGTTAACAAAACGTGCTAAAAAGCGCTGGCAAAAGCGGTGTAAAGAAATCGAACAGCAGAATTTGAATCCATATGATGGGCATGATACTGTAGGTGCCATTACTTTAGATAAAAATACTTCAATGGCAGCTGCAACTTCAACGTCAGGTTTATTTATGAAAAAAGATGGCCGTGTGGGTGATTCTCCATTATCTGGTTCAGGTTTTTATGTTGACAGTAAAGTTGGTGGCGCTGCGGCAACAGGTCTTGGAGAAGATATTATGAAAGGCTGTTTATCATATGAAATTGTTAGGAGAATGCGGGATGGTGAATTACCACAAGATGCTTGTGATCATGCAGTTTATCCATTTATAGAAGATCTAAAGAAGCGCTATGGTAAAGCTGGAGAATTTTCATTAGTTGCAATGAATAATAAAGGAGAATGGGGAGTAGCTACTAACGTTGAATTTACATTTTGTGTTGCAACTGATAAACAAAAACCTGTAATTTTGATGGCCAACCCAATAGATAATATGAAGACTAAAATTGAACCTGTTAGTCAGGAATGGCTTGATGCTTACGAAAAAAGGATTCATGCACCTATAGAGTAGGAAGGTGATATATTATGAAAACTATTATTATTCTTGATCAGATTCAAGCTGGGTTAGGCGGAGATGAAAGAAGCGATACACCACTAGGCGGTAAGAAGATTGCAATGGGAAGTGCTGATAATGTTGAGAAAGCTTTAGAGGCTGTGCACGGAGAGATTATTGGTACATTCTACTGTGGGCCGAAATATTATCAACAAAATAAAGACATTGTACAGAGAAAATTTTCAAAAATGGCTAAAAAAATGAAGGCTGATGTAGTTATCGTTGGGCCAACATTTGATTATCATGATTTTGCTGAAATGGCGGTAGAAATTGGAGTTGCAATTACAGAAAACACTGGTATTCCAGTAATTGGAGCTGTCGCAAAGGAAAAGAATCAAGAACTTATTGAAAAAATATAAAGACAGATTTCCGATTGTTAAGATGCCTAAAAAAGGTGGTACTGGTCTTGCTGAATCCTTAGATAATTTGGCTAAGGGTTGTCAAATTCTAACAAATAAAGAAGATATTTCAAGATTTAAGGGAAGTTGCTGCTATTAGTTTTTCAGTTGGAGGCTTTAAAATGCAAAAGAAATTTGAAAAGGTGCTGATGCCAGTTGCCTCGAAGCTAGGAAATAATGTCGTTTTAATGTCATTGCGTGATGGCTTCTTAATTATTACACCTTTGATCATAGTTACTTCTATATTTTTACTTATTGGTAATTTTCCGATTCCAGGCTGGTCTGAATTTTGGATTAAATTATGTGGGCCGCAATTTCCTGATTGGTTTAGTGCTGTATCTAATTCCGTATTTAGCTTTTACGGGAATCTTATCAGCAATTGCAATTGCATATGCATATGGTAAGAATAGAGGACTGGATCCCATTCAAGCAGGGATGGTTTCATTTATATCATTTCTAATTTTGACACCTACTTCTGTTGTTTTAGGAAAGAAAACTGTTTCTGCAGTTGAAACTCAGTTTTTAGGGCCTAATGGTATTTTTTTAGGAATTATTATTGCCTTAATATCTGTCGAAATTTACAGATTTGCAATAAAACGTAATTGGACTATTAAGATGCCAGATGGTGTTCCCCCTGCAGTTACTAAATCGTTTGATGCTTTGATTCCAAGTGCATTAGTCGTTGTTTTCTTCTTTCTAATAAGAATTCTATTCTCTTTAACTAGTTTTCATACAGCGTATAGCTTTATTTACACGATTTTACAGACACCATTGAAGCATGTGGGTATTTCTTTACCATCAGTTTTGCTATACAATTTCTTAGCAAGTTTCTTTTTTTGGTTCTTTGGTATTAATGGACCTTCAATTACCAATTCAGTATGGCAACCTATATTCTTTGTCTCAACGCAAGATAATTTGAAGGCATTTCAAAATCATGCTCCATTACCACATATCTATACTCAACCTTTTATTGATTTATTTACAACCTATGGCGGCGGTGGTAGTACACTTGCTTTATTAATTGTTGTATTTGCAATTTGTAAATCAAAAGATTGCTTGAGTTAGGTAAGTTGGCAATTTTGCCTGGGTTTTTGGTATTAATGAACCAGTTATTTTTGGTTTACCAGTAGTCTTAAACCCTGTTATAGTTATTCCGTTTATTTTATGTCCAGTTTTAAATACATTGATTTCAGGAATTGTAATGAAATTGGGATGGGTAGCTTGGACAAATGGTGTTCAATTACCTTGGACTACTCCACCAATTATTTCTGGATGGTTGGCAACAGGAAGCTGGACAGGATCTGCGTTACAAATTGTAGAGATTATTTTAAATATTTTAATTTATTATCCATTTGTGAAAATGCTAGATAAACAATATCTTAAAGAAGAAAAAGCTGCTGCTGAGAAAGACCTAGATATTGACTTTAGTGAGGTATAACAAATGCTTAAAGAAGTATGTGTTGAGAATTTTACTAATGTGCCATTGATGATTGAGCGAGGTGCTGAACGAATAGAATTAAATAATGACTTAGCTAATGGAGGGACCACACCATCATTTGGTGTAATTAAAAAGACAGTGGAGTATGCTCATAAGTATAATGTGCCAGTAATTGTAATGATTAGGCCACGTAGCGGAAACTTTGTTTACACTGCTGATGAGTTAGAAATCATGAATAGTGATATTCAAATGTGTAGTTTACTCAAAGCAGACGGTATAGCTTTTGGGTGTTTAACTGATAATAAACAGCTAGATAAAATTGCAATGAAAAAGCTTATTACAACTGCTCATGCTGGAAATTTAGAAGTTGTAATGCATATGGC
>VOFH01001307.1_pt1 | contig 12001 bp, 14 predicted proteins | sample 5384091 | NCBI WGS metagenome assembly VOFH01 (sample SAMN12384727, study PRJNA508395) | human gut metagenome | isolation source: healthy gut G | host: Homo sapiens
ATCTGCTATGGAGATATTCTGATTTTCTATAAGTCTGTTAGCTTCTGCTACCTTCAACAGTACCTCTGGAAGAGCTTTCTGCTTAACAACATAATACTTAATATTCTCTTTCATACTTCTCCTTATATATATAGTCCTGCTGCAGCAAATTGTTCATCTCAGAAAGACAATTGTGCTACGCACAAAGAATGGTATCATAAATTACACTTAATTGCAAGAGATTTTCTATTACAAAAAAGAATGTGCTTTGCACATTCCCGCGCCGAGCGTGGTCGCTTGCGCCAAATTGCATCTTCACGCGAGTGTGCATCACCAGCACATAGTACCTTTATTGTAACAGGAAATTCTATAAGAATTTCCTGTTACAATAAAAATAACCCTCGCACAACGGGAGAGGAATGCGAGGGTTAGTATATAAAAATAATGCTTATGCATCATCTTTACCAGATATTAAACGCAAAACAAAAAGCACCCGTTACCGGATGCTTTAAATGTATACTTCATAATATATCAAACAGACCTTACTAACATCAGCCACGCTAATAATATTACAGGCAAATGTTAATTAAACCATTATAATAACTCAATGAATAAACAGTGCAACCGGCTGTCTTTCCTTAACATAAGCAATATTAATATTCCTGCTGGTGTTACCAGGCTGCCATATAAATACTGCTATAAAGGTGAGGACCCTTTGGCTTTGCGTCACAGCTTTTCAACTGCTTTGCTAAAATATTAACTTATGAAGTAGACTATATACATTTTACTTTTAATTGTAAATAGTACCTTAGTACCACATCAGTTTCTTTTCTCTGTCGAATACACTTGCCAGATATCTCATTGCATTAAGATGATCCCAGTTAAGCTGCCCTTTCTGCATACGCCATTTCCAGTTATTACCAAAGCTTGATGGGAAGTTCATTCTTGCTGAATTATCAAGCTTTAATATATCTTGAACAGCAAATATTGTAAGCACAGCAACACTTGAATATGCAGCTCTGAACACCATATCTACCATTCTGTACTTATCCCTTGTATCAAGATAATCAAATGCATAACCTAACTCGCCATCATTTCTGTCATTAAAAAATCCAAGAAGTGTTTCATTGTCGTGTGTTCCACCGTAGCATACACAATTATTAGTGTAATTATATGGAAGATGTGGATTCTTTCTGTCGCCACCAAATGCGAATTCAAGCACCTTCATTCCCGGATAATTATTATCCTTTAATATCTGGTCAACCTCCGGCATACATACTCCAAGATCCTCTGCTATTATCTTCTTATCGCCGATTGATTCATTAATAGCATCAAGAAGCTTCTGCCCTGGTCCATGCTCATATGAGCCCTGTCTTGCATCAGGCATTTCATATGGAATAGTATAATATTTAATAATACCAAGAAAATGGTCTATTCTTATAATATCATACAGGCGTGCAGAATTAGCCATTCTCATTCTCCACCATCCAAAATCACTGTTCTCCATCTTAGCCCAGTCATATAATGGATTGCCCCACTTCTGACCCATATCTGAAAATGCATCTGGTGGAACTCCTGCTACCTTTACCGGTGTGAGATTCTCATCAAGTTGGAATTCTGCCTGATTGGCCCATACATCAACACTGTCGTAGCCCATATATATAGGTATATCGCCAATTATCTCAATTCCGTTAGAATTAGCATATGCCTTTAACTTACCCCACTGTGTATAGAACTCATACTGGATAAAATTCCAAAATCCTATATCATCAGAAAGTTCGTCCTCATATCTTTGCATAGCCTCTGGTTCTCTGAACTTAATATCCCTGTCCCATTCTCCCCATCTTTCTGGTTAAAATACTCTTTCAAAGACATAAACATTGCGTAATCCTTAAGCCAATATGCATTATCCTTAACAAAATTATCAAAACGCTTGTAAAGTGGAAGTCCCTTATCAAGGGTAAGCTTTGCTGAAACACATTTTCCCTTAAAACGCTCATATGCTTTTCTAAGTACATTAAATCTTTCATTATACATTTTCTCATAACTTACATATCGGTCATCACCAAGATAGCCGTCATGGTTGACTGGATATCGGTTATTGACCGCATCATCTTCTGACACCTCAACCGGTATTATTCCATCTCCCCAGTCAACTGCTATAACCTCTGATTTAAGAAGAAGTCCTTCTTCTATCAGCATATCCAGATCGACAAAATAAGGATTACCCGCACACGCCGAATATGGCTGATCAGGACTGTCACCATATGTTGTTGGTCCTACCGGAAGTACCTGCCAGTATTTATGATTGCTGTCCCTTTACAAAATCCACAAACTCATAGGCATCTTTTCCTAATGTTCCTATTCCATAAGGTGATGGAAGCGAACTGATTGCCATAAGAATACCTGCATTTCTTTTAAATACATTGCTATTACCCATATACACTCCTTCTCGCTATACATTAATTAACAGTTACTGTATTAGTCGTTCCTGCTCATCTGTTCAGCAAATTCCCTAACGCCCTGTGCTTCATCCTCTGATAATATCTTGTTAATATCAAGAAGAATAACTAAATCACCATCTACACTTGCAACTCTGTCAAGGTATTCTGTTTCCTCATTCTTAGCAAGTCTTGGCATATCAACAATCTTCTCTGCGTTAAGTTCACCAATTTCAAGAACCTCATCAACCTCAAGTGCTATCTTCATATCCGGAAGATTAACGATAACTGTATTATTACCCTTAGATTCAGCGGTATCATCCATAGAGAACTTCTTCTTAAGACTCATTACTGGTATTACTTCTCCTCTAAGATTAACAATTCCACTTATGTACTTCATAGCATTAGGAACTGGAACAACATCTACCTGTCTTTCAATTGACTGAACGAGGTTAATATACACTCCAAACTTCTGATTCCCTAATCTGAAAATTACTGGTTTTATGTAATCTGCCATACTGATATACCACCTTTCATTATTCTTCAGTACTTTCCTGTGCTTATCCATGTAAGATACGCGTTGATAAATGGATCGATATTGCCATCTAACACACTTGCTGCATTACCAATATCTTTATTAGTTCTATGATCTTTTACCATTGTGTATGGCTGTAATACATAACTTCTTATCTGATTCCAAAATTAATATCTTTAACATCACCTCTGATTCCAGATAGATTCTCTGCATTCTCTTCCTGCTTCATCATATAAAGCTTTAGCCTTTAACATCTGCATAGCCTTATCTTTATTCTGGTGCTGTGATCTCTCATTCTGGCACTGTACAACTATTCCTGTTGGAAGATGTGTAATTCTGATTGCTGATGATGTCTTGTTGATGTGCTGTCCACCCGCTCCACTTGAACGATATGTATCAATTCTTAAATCATCATCATTAATCTGTATATCAATATCCTCATCTATATCAGGCATTACATCACACGATACGAAAGATGTCTGTCTCTTTCCGGCCGCATTAAATGGAGATATTCTTACAAGCCTGTGAACCCCATGTTCTGACTTAAGATGTCCATATGCATTATCTCCTGAAATCTCTATAGTAACAGACTTTATTCCAGCCTCATCGCCTTCAAGATAATCAAGAGTCTGCGTTGAATAGCCGTTCTCCTCTGCCCATCGCGTATACATTCTAAAAAGCATCTGACACCAGTCGCAGGCCTCTGTTCCGCCTGCTCCGGCATGTAATGTAAGTATTGCATTACATTTATCATATTCTCCTGAAAGAAGTGTCTCTGTCCTTAAACTTTCCATTTTCTCCTCGAATACCAGTTATCTCATCTTCTATCTCAGAAATTAATGAGTCGTCCTGCATTTCATCTGCCATCTCAATAAGTGTATTAATATCCTCAAGCCCTGACTTTAAGCTGTTATAACCTTCAAATCCTTTAAAGTCTTAAGCTCTTTTAGCCTTATTGGATTTATCTGGATCGTCCCAAAATCCGGGTGCTTCCATATCTGCTTCCAGTTCTTCTATTCTTTTCTTCTTACTGTCAAGGTCGAGCGACTGTTTTATATTCTCAATCTGTGCATCATACCCTGAAATCTATATTTAAATGATCTAATTCTACCACTATATACCTCTTTTATTAACTTACTTATTCTCTTATTAACGCTCTTGTTCACAGGCTCATTGCTATCCGTATATAATTACAAATCACCATTCTATATTAAGGTCCTATATCGTAAAAAAGGAGCTGCACACTATGTTAAACATTCCAAGTATTATGATTTGTCAAAGCCTAACTCTTTTTAATATATTAACATAATATATTAACCTTACATCATATTATAATACCACAAAATGTCATACATAGTGTGACAGCCCAAATCCGTCAAATATTATAATCTATAAATTACTATATCACTTCCCGGACATATGCCTGACGTCCACAACAATTCTTATACTTCTTCCCACTTCCACAAGGGCAAGGTCATTAGGATAAATCTTCTTATCTGTACGTCTTACAGGTCCTTTTACAGAAGGTCCTTCGTCTTTATTAGTGCCTGTAACCTTAGCTACCTGCTCTCTTTCAACTTTTTCTTCTACCTGAATGTGCATAAGAAGTCTTACAGTATCTTCTGTAATAGCTCTTGTCATCTCATCAAACATATCGTATCCCATCATCTTGTACTGTATTACAGGATCCTTCTGACCATATGCCTGAAGTCCAATTCCCTGCTTAAGCTGATCCATATCATCAATATGATCCATCCATTTTCTATCAATAACCTTAAGAAGAACAACTCGTTCAATCTCTCTTATTGTCTCTGGTTCTGGGAATAAAGCTTCCTTATCTTCATAGAATTTAACAGCCTTTTCTTTAAGATCATGTATTAAGTTCATTCTTATTCTTTATATTCTCATCTGTATTCCACTTCTCAATAGGAATAGTTGGAAGAAGAAGCTCGTTAATCTCATCATAATCCCATTCGTTAGCATCTTTATCTTCACTTACACAGCGGTTAACTACATTCTCTACATAATCAGTTATCATCTTCATAATTGAGTTACGCATACTCTCGCCATTAAGAACTCTTCTACTCTCGGCGTACATAATCTCTCTCTGTTCATTCATTACCTGATCATATTCAAGCAAATGGCTTCTTATTCCGTAGTTGTTAGTCTCAATCTTCTTCTGTGCTGTCTCAATAGCATTACTTAACAACTTATGCTCAATCTGCTCATCCTCAGATACCCCAAGACTGTTGAAAATATTCATAAGTCTTTCCTGTGCAAACAGCCTCATAAGATCATCTTCAAGAGAAATGTAGAATCTTGATTCACCTAGGATCTCCCTGTCGTCCAGAACGTCCACGTAACTGGTTATCAATACGTCGACTTTCGTGTCTTTCTGTACCAATAATCTTAAGTCCTCCTGCCGCTCTAGCTTCCTCATCAAGCTTAATATCAGTTCCTCGACCAGCCATGTTAGTAGCAATAGTAACTGCACCATGACGTCCTGCCTCTGATACTATCTGTGCCTCTAACTCATGATACTTCGCATTAAGTACATTATGAGGTATGCCCTTCTTTCTTAACATCTCACTTAAAAGTTCTGATGTATCAATTGTTATTGTACCAACAAGTACAGGCTGTCCTTTTTCGTGTGCCGCAACAACTTCTTCTACAACAGCATTAAACTTGCCCTTCATAGTCTTAAATACAGCGTCATTATGGTCAACTCTTATAACAGGCTTGTTAGTTGGCACTTCAACAACGTCCATGTTATAAATTTCACGGAATTCCTTTTCTTCTGTGAGAGCAGTACCTGTCATACCTGCTTTTTTATCAAACTTATTAAAGAAATTCTGGAATGTAATAGTTGCAAGTGTCTTACTCTCTCTCTTAACCTTAACGTGTTCCTTAGCTTCAATAGCCTGATGAAGACCATCTGAATAACGACGTCCTGGCATAATACGTCCTGTAAATTCATCTACAATAAGAACTTCATCATCTTTGACAACATAATCCTTATCCCTGAACATAAGATAATGTGCTCGAAGTGCAAGTGTTACATTGTGCTGTATTTCAAGGTTCTCAATATCAGCATAGTTATCAATATGGAAGAACTGTTCAACCTTGTGGAACACCCTGTTCTGTAAGATTAACTACCTTATCCTTCTCATTAACGATGAAGTCACCATCTTCTTCAACTCTCCTCGTTCATGATTGCCTGCATCTTAGTTCTCTCACCCTTATATTCGCCTCGCTGTAATTGTCTTGCAAGTACATCACAGAGTTCATATAACTTAGTTGACTTTCCGCTCTGTCCTGAGATAATAAGAGGTGTACGTGCCTCATCAATAAGTACTGAATCGACCTCATCGATAATACAGTAATGAAGGTCACGGAGTACAAGCTACTCCTTATATATAGCCATATTATCCCTAAGATAATCAAATCCAAGTTCATTATTAGTAACATATGTAATATCACTTGCATATGCCGCTCTTCTTTCGTCATCTTTCATATCGTGAAGAACTATACCTACTGAAAGTCCAAGGAAATTGTGTACCTGTCCCATCCATTCAGCATCACGCTTAGCAAGATAATCATTAACTGTAACTACTAATACTCCCTTTTCTTCAAGTGCATTAAGATATGCCGGAAGTGTACATACAAGTGTCTTACCTTCACCTGTACGCATCTCTGCAATACGTCCCTGATGAAGAATAATACCACCGATAATTATCAGCAATAGGATAAATTCTCTTTAACTCATGTTGACTATGTGTTCCGAATATTTTCTGAACTAAACCCATTACATACTCTCCTTACTTTACCTTTTCCACACTACGAAAAGCTGAAATTATTGTAATTGTATCACCATTTATATAATTAGGCAAGCATCACCCATAACAAGAAAAAAGAAGTGCAGATATACTAAGATACTGCACTTCTTTTAGATAATCTTTAATTAATTAAATTACTATAAACTTATACCTTATAATTAATGTAAATTCATCAACTATATCTAATATAATACATTACATATAATTCATTAATCACACCATAAAGACTTGAATATAATTATATAAATCAACTATAATTCATAATCAGCTGCATTATAATTAGTCAAGTTCTGGCTCTATAAGACCATATGTATTGCCTTTTCTCTTGTATACAACATTGACATCCTCTGTCTCTGAGTTGATGAATACATAGAAATCATGACCTAATAATTCCATCTGGACACATGCCTCTTCAGGATCCATTGGTTTGATACCAAATCTCTTAGTTCTTATAATCTTAACCTCATCTGTTGGCTCATATTCATTCTCTACATATTCCTTGGCAAATGCGGCTTCATTATGATGCTTATCTACAATCTTGTTCTTATACTTCTTTAACTGTCTCTCAATTACTTCCTCAACAAGATCTATAGACACATACATATCACTGCTTACCTGTTCACTTCTTATAATGTTACCTTTAACAGGTATTGTAACTTCTATCTTCTGCCTTTCTTTCTCAACACTTAATGTTACATTGACTTCTGTCTCTGGTGCAAAAAATCTATCCAGCTTACCTAACTTCTCCTCCACTGCTGATCTTAAACCATCTGTTACATCAATATTTCTTCCTGTAATAATAAAACGCATGATGTCCAACTCCTTCTATCACTTTATTATCGTGTTGCCTGATCAAGGAATGTTGCCAATTCAATTGTGCTTCATTGTGCTTCACGACTTTTGATAATGTTATTATAACACAATTTCACATTTAGACAAGTAAGTTCACACAATTTACAGATATTTTATTAATTTAGTAGTCAAAGAGCCGTGAACCCCCTGTAATACTGGCATTTCAAATGTCAAGCACTAATACTGGTATTTTTTTAACAATTTTAAATTTTGTATAATTGAACAAAACATTTATTCTATTATCCACGATATAATCCACAGTGTTTATCCCCATATCAAATTGTGGATAATGTGGATAACTCGGTGTATAACTATTTTTCTAAGTAATTCCACACTTTTTATCTGTGGATAACTTCTTGATTATCTGTCAATTTGTGTCGAATAACTTTCTGAGTTTTTTGTAAGCATTTACAAATTTAGTAAGTATGCACAAATCATTAAATGTCAAGCTTGCCCAATGTATTTTTTTTGATATAGAATGATAAATATAGTATATGCTCACATTTGCATTATTATGTTTAAATATCAGATTATTCTGACACAATAAGTGCTGATGTGTGCAAAAATCATTCATAGAAATGAGGATTTATTATGGAAACTAATGTATCCACTGTCATAGTGGTAACCGGTGCTTCACGCGGAATTGGCAAAGCTATTGCTTTAAGCCTAGCAGCACCTGATACAGCACTTATTATCAATTGTTCCAAAAGTGCTGGCAGGCTTGAACTTGTCAAAGAAGAAATTATTAAAAAGGGAGCATTGTGTGAAACCTTTGTCGGGGACGTCAGCAATTATTCAACAGTTAATGAAATGTTTGACCTTGCCATAAGCATTTATGGAAAAGTAAATGTTCTTATTAATAATGCAGGAATTGCATCTATAGGACTATTTCAGGATATGACACCTGATATGTGGAATAATATAATGTCTGTCAATCTCAATTCTGTATACAACTGCTGCCATTTTGCAGTGCAGGATATGTTAAGACGTCATTGCGGAAAAATCATCAACATATCATCAGTGTGGGGCTTGTATGGTGCAAGCTGTGAAGTCGCCTACTCTGCTACCAAGGGGGCAATCAATTCTTTTACCAAAGCTTTAGCTAAAGAACTTGCGCCAAGTAACATACAGGTTAATGCAATAGCCTGTGGAGCTATAGACACTGAGATGAATGGACATTTAAGCCCTGAGGAGCTTCAAGAATTAGCAGAAGAAATTCCTTGTGGAACACTTGGCTCACCTTATGGGGTTGCCAATCTTGCAAAGCTTATTTTAAACTCCGACAACTACCTTACCGGACAGATAATACAATATGATGGAGGCTGGATATAATCCCAGTCTCCATCATTAATTTCAGAACATTTTCTTATCAACCTGTATTACTGCTCTCCAGTTCTCGTGCTTATCGCGGAGTGCATCTTTTATCCTGCTAACTATCTCATCGTCTTTCATATCAAATCCAAATGGAACTAACACATCAAATATAAGATTAGTTATATGTGGTCCTTTTATTGTTCTGAAATCATGCATGCTTATATCCGGTGATATATCATCAATTATCTCCTGAACAACCGCTTTCTGTTCATTAATAACCTCATCATCTGTTATTACAGGATCCATATGTATGCTTATAAAACAACCCATTCGTTTTTCTATGCGGCGTTCTGCCATATCCACACAGTCGTGTGCCACAAGAATATCCATATCTGCCGGAACTTCTGCGTGTACTGATACGAATACTCTTCCCGGTCCATAATTATGAACGATTAAATCGTGGACACCTATGATATGTTCGTCCTCTAATATTAATCTTTCCAGCTCCTTTACAAATTCCTTTGATGGCGGCTGCCAAGAAGTGGCGAAAGCGTTTCTTTAGCTGCTTTAAATCCTGCTATTATTACAAATAATGCGACAAACGCTCCTGCATAGCCATCGATATCTACATTGGAAAACTGTGTAATAAGCACGCCTAACAATACAACGGTAGTGCTTATGCAATCTGATAAGCTGTCTGTTGCTGTGGCTTTCATTGCCGCAGAATCTACTTTATCTCCAAGCCGTTTGTTAAATTTAGCCATCCACATTTTTAAAAGAATAGAAAAAATCAGTATTATAATTGAAATAAAGCTGAATTCCAGAGGCTGTGGATTGAATATTTTCTCAACTGAGCTTCTTAACAGCTCAACACCCATTACAATAATGAGCATTGATACAATAAAGCCTGATATATACTCTATTCTTCCGTGCCCATATGGATGTTCCGAGTCCGCCGGCTTGGATGCAAGCTTAAAGCCCGCAAGTGTTACTATTGATGAACCTGCATCTGATAAGTTATTAATTGCATCTGCCATAATTGACAATGATGATGTAAGAAATCCAGCCGTAAGCTTTGTAAGAAACAGTACAATATTACATATAATTCCAACAATTCCTGCAAATATTCCATACTCCAGCCTTACTTTGGGATTTTTCGTATCTTTATAATTCTTAACAAATATTCTGCATAATACGTTAATCAACTCTGTTCCCCCTTTTTTATAAATCCACATAATAACTTAAATAACAATTTAAACAATAATAATCCGTATACTATTACATTTTCTTAATATTACTATCCTTCCTGTGAATTTATACTACATTCTATACCTCAATAATTCCTTACATTATATATGATTTGAATACATTTTTGAAGTTAAATTTTGAAAAAATTATATTATCATATAGACAGCTGATACATTTTTGACACTCTCCTATTTGTATTGTAATATATATTATATTAAGCTTATTAATGAACGAACACTTGTAAAATAATTAACCAACGGAGGATTTAATTATGCAGACTAAATTTAATTATGTTAAACCAAGCGAATGTAATATCGACTACCACAATCTTATTAATTATGCAAAACGTCTTGAAAATCAGGATATTCCTATGCACAGCCTTATAATTATGCGTGGAAACAATATATGTATGGAAAGCTATTACAAGCCTTACGACAACAATTCACTTCACCGTATGTTTTCTATGACAAAGTCTTTAGTATCTTTGGGCATTGGCTGTCTGTATGGCGAACACAAGTTATCATTAGATGACCATATTGTTGATTATTTTAAAGATAAACTTCCCCAAAATGGAGCTTATGATTATATGAAAATGCTTACTATAAGGGATATGCTTACTATGAGAACGTGCCACGACAGCACCACTTATAAAACTGCTGGCATAACCGACTGGGTGGGCTCATTCTTTACAGTCAAGCCTGTTCACGCACCTGGCACACAATTCTCTTATGACACTTCATCAACTCACGTTCTTGGTGCTCTTATCGAAAGACTATCTGGAATGAGACTTATTGACTATCTTAAAGAAAAGTTCCTTAATGAACTGGGATTTTCTGAAGATACATTTATTCTTCCTGACCCTTGTGGAATTCCTATGGGCGGTTCTGGAATATGTGCAAGACCTGTTGATATGCTTAAAATAATCTATCTTATATCTAAAGATGGTGTATACAACGACAAGCAGCTTATTCCAGCAGATTACATCAAAGCCGCAAGAATGAAGCAGAGCGATCCTTATGGAAAGAGCGGTACCTTGGAGGAAATGCAGGGTTATGGTTATCAGATATGGATCACACGCAACGGCGGATATGCCCTCTATGGTATGGCGGGACAGCTTGCGCTTTATGTTCCTGATAAGGACATCTATATGGTAACAACCGCTGATACCCTTGGACGTCAAGGCGGCGTACAGTGCATATATGATGCCTTCTGGGAAGAAATCTATAATAAAATCGATGACGAAACATCTGTTAATAACGAAACTGATGCACAGCTTGCAGAATACAATACCTTTATTAACAGCCGTGAATTGTTCTGCCTTAAGGACAGCACTGCTTCCTCATATGAGAATTTAATCAATAATGTTACATATGTATGTGATGAAAATGTATGTAACATGACCGCTGTAAAAGTTACAATTCATAATGCAGACAATGCCAGCACGGACACTAATAACACTACCAGAAAATGGGGAACAATAACCTATACTAACGAAACAGGCACACATAGCATTGACTTTGGATTTGGTTATAACATCGTATCTGAATTTCCTATATACAATTTCAGATGTGCTGCTTCTGCTGTTTGGAAATGTGACAATAACCTTCTTATTAAAATACAGATTATAGACTCTGCTATTGGCAACCTCTATATATCTTTATCTTATAAGGATAATTATGCTTCTGTATTCTTAAAGAAATATGAAGAAACATTTTTCAATGAATTCAATGGTGTGTTTGGTGCAATCAGAAGCCTACAGTAACCTGATTGAATATTATTACAGTAACATAACTAAC
>VOFH01000167.1_pt1 | contig 12000 bp, 9 predicted proteins | sample 5384091 | NCBI WGS metagenome assembly VOFH01 (sample SAMN12384727, study PRJNA508395) | human gut metagenome | isolation source: healthy gut G | host: Homo sapiens
CGTCTGTGTCGGCAGGTGCGGTGGTTGTTTTATATTCTGGCCATCCGCCTACATCTTTCGGTTGGTCGATCATTCCGTTGGTGCTGCCATGAGAACCTTCGTAAGTATACTTCCCTTTCTTTGTTTCTTCCACGATGCGTTGGTCTACCGCGTCGCGGCGATAAGAAGCTCCGGCAAATTCGAGAACATCCTTGTACGCTTTCTTGGCAGGTTGCAATGAGGCGCGTTCGGCTATATCAAATATTTTGGAAGAGAGAACCTCGTCTTCGGGTGCGAATTCCTTTTTGATAACCAATCCGTAAGCATTGTCCCGGTTCACTTTGTAGAGAGCTTCCTTTTGTTTGTCTGTCAGGCTGGAACAGGTAGGATCCATATAGTTGCCGTCAAAATAGAACACTCCGTGAACTCCGGCTTTATTATTGTTCTTTCCGTCATCGGCGTATGCGGTGAACAGGCGTTTGTAAGAACCTTTGGTGGCACTGAAAGGTCCCGGCTTGTAGTAGTTGTTGATGAAATTGTACGAACCGCCTTCTCCTGCGTATGCTCCGTCACTGCCGTAATTGTATATTACGTTATTGAACAGGTCTACCTTTTCTTCTTCCGGCTTGCCGGTATAACGGCTTCCGCAGAGACGCGGTGTGCGGTTGGTGTGGTGTGCTAGCAGATTGTGGTGGAAAGAAGCTCCTTGACCGCCCCATATACCTCCATAGCCGTGAGCTCCTTTTTCATGAATGGAGTTGGCAAGGCTTTCGCTGATGATGCACCATTGGAGAGTGAAGTTACGATTATTATAAAAAGTGGCGCATTCATCGGTGCTCCAACTCATGGAGCAGTGGTCGATGATGATATTCTGATGCGCTTTTGTTCCGTTCATGGCATCGTCACCTTTTTGCTTGATGTCAACTCCCATACGCGAACGGATAAAACGGACAATCACATTGTCGGCTTGAATGGAGAAAGTATAGTTCTTCAGACATATACCATCGCCCGGTGCTGTCTGACCGGCAATAGTCAGGTCTCCGTTATTCACTTTCAATGATTTCTGGAGTTCAATGATCCCGCTGACCGCGAAAACAATGGTACGCGGACCTTTTTGATTGATAGCCCAGCGGAGTGTTCCCTTTGAACCGTCGTCGGCTAAGGAGGTGACGGTGTAGACTGCGCCACCGGCACCGCCTGTGGTGTATTTACCGGCTCCATCGGCTCCGGGAAAGGCGGGGACTTTGGAGCGGTCGATGGGACTAGGACAATTTTCCCCTATTATTGCAGCACTTGCAGCAAGGGGAAGCATGAATAATATGCAGAGTGTTCCTAATAATACTTTGTTCATAATATGATTTTTATTTTATCGGATATAAGTTCTTGACTAGGTCGTTTATGTATACCTCCAAATTTGTGTATTCAGCACTCAATTGGTATTTTACGCCGTCGGATGTATCATTGGGATTGAGCTTGTTTGCTGTCTCCCAGCTGTCAGGAATACCATCGCCGTCAGTATCTAGTGGAGCACTTTCTGATTGGTAAGTAGGCCATCCGCCTACATCCTGTTGTGAATCGATGATTCCGAATTTGCCTCCATTGCTTCCTGGGTATGTGTAGCTCCCTTCCTGTGTCTCTTGTATGATACGCGTATCTACAGCGTCACGTTTATAAGAAGCTCCGGCATACTTTAATACATCTGCGTAAGCCTCTTGCGCTGATTGTGTAAAGGTACTGACATCATTTGAAATAACAAATTCCGTTTGTGATTTTAATGCATTTTCATCATTGTTTGGATAAGGAATGGTTTCATCCACACCGTTGACACTGATTTTCTGGTTTGGCTGAAAACCTACCCAATTGTCATTGTTGACTTCTGCAATAAGTGATTTGTTGCTTTGGTCAAGAGCGGCTGACGTATCGTCAAAATAGTTTCCTTTCAGATGAAATACTCCCCATACGCCTTTTGCCTGGTTGTTAGTTCCATCATCGGGACCTGGAGCAACAATACGGTTAATGACAATTTTCTTCGTGTTGGTAGCAGCACCCGGCTTATAATAATTGTTGACGAAGTTGTAATTTCCTCCTTCTCCGGCATAGCCTCCGTTGCCTGCTCCCCAATTGTAAAATACGTTATTGCGTACGTCTACCTTTTCATTGTCGGGCGAGTTGCTATAACGACTTCCGCATAGACGGGGAGTACGACTGACGTGGTGAGCTAATAGGTTGTGGTGGAAAGTGGCGGGAGAACCACCCCAAATGCCACCGTAACCGTGAGCCCCTTTCGGATGTATGCTGTTGGCAAGACTTTCGGCAATGAGACACCACTGCATTGTGAAATTAGTGTTACCATAAAAAGAAGCGCATTCGTCTGTGCACCAGCTCATAGAACAGTGGTCTATGATGATGTTCTTTTGATTCCTGCCGAAAATGGCATCCGCGTCTTTGGTTTCTTCGTTATTGATTTGCTCGTCTCCTAGACGGAAACGCATGAAACGTATGATAACATTGTCAGCCTCTAGAATAACCGGATATCTTTTCAGGCAGATACCGTCACCGGGGGCTGTTTGTCCGGCGATGGTTACATTTCCTTTTTGTATAGTCAGGTTTTGTTGCAGGTCGATGATTCCACTGACTGCAAATACAATAGTGCGAGTTTCAGATTGGTTGAGTGCCCAGCGCAGAGTTCCTACTGCACCATTGTCTGCAAGTGACGTTACTGTGTAGACTTTGCCTCCCGCACCTCCTGTTGTGTAGCGGCCAGCCCCGAATGCTCCGGGAAAGGCTGCTATTTTGGTACGGTCAGGTGTTGGATAGTCTATTAACTCTTCATCATTAGGTTCTTCTGTCTTATCTGAATTTCCGGGAAAATACTGATAACTGTTGGTGAGTTTCGCTTCGTCTTCCGAACAGGCTGCGAATGAAATTAGTAAACCGGAAAGAAATGCTCCGAATAATAACTTGTGCATAACTTTAATATTTTATTGATTGTTTATTCACTAAGAGTTCCGTATTTGTTGGCGGCTTTTACGGTGTAGGTTGCATCTGCATCACTTACGGTAAAAAAGTGTCAGTCGTTTGTCCTTCAAAACTTCCGTCTGCCTTGAAGATCAGGTAACAGATTGCTTTGTAACGGGCGTCCCAACTTAAGGTCGTTCCGTTGAGTGATACATTTTCCGGGGTTTCCAATTGTTCCATAAACTTCTTGGGATTCCAGCCGTCTGAACCGTTTACAATGTTCTCGTAAGTATATTTAATGTATTCGGAGTAACTTAATTCGGTTTTACCTTCATAATTATATGATGTACCATTGATAGTGTATTTAGTCTTTCGCTGACTCATATCTACCGCCTTTCCTTTTTTGTCCGTCGTGTTGTATTCAGCATACAAAGCAGGTACGGCGCCCATATCTCTCCATCCGGCAGGATCAATGTCGAATTTCAGTTTGGTGTTTAGAAATACAGTGATAGGATTGTTCTGCCAGGGTCTTCCTAATGTTTGAGCGGTTCCTTTACTCGGTTGATAGTCGAGGCTTTCTGTTCCATATTTGTCAGGATCTACTTTGTTGATACCGTCAACTGTGCAATTGTTGAATACATATCCCCAATTTGTGCCGGTAGTATGATTAGCGGCAGTTATAACACTTCCGTAGCGTACATTGTATAAGGTCGTGTTTTCTATCAATACGTTTCCGTTTCCATAGAAATAGTCAACGGCGCCTTCTATCCAGCAATCACTGGCATAATGTCTGGCATTGATACCATTCTCAGATGAAGACTGTACTTTGGTTTGCCATGTATCTTGGAAAGATCTGAATTTACAATTGTAGAAAGCAATTCTGTCATTGGCTGTGTACATTGCTTCCGCCATAGGACCGATCAGTTTTTCTGTTCCCCATGTATTCACAAAAGATATATTTTCTGCATAAAAATCGGTAGCATAGATCATAGTTACAGCTTCTTGGAATCTTTGGCTTTGGTTAGCCTCGTTTCTCCACGAATACTGCCATGCTTCTTCTCCGCCGTCACCGGTAGCATTGCTGGCACTGGTTAACTTACGTGCGATGATTGTCTTTTCTTTGTCCTGTCCGATCAAATGTATGAAAGGCTTGATTTTGGGAACATTGATGAATTCTTCATAAGTCCCATTCGCAACAAAAAAATAAGATAAGGTTCCGTACGGTTGCTTGGAACAGCATCAATGGCATCCTGAATACTGGTATAGTCACCTTTTTCCATTAGGATCGACTATAACGTCGAACAGTTTTGGGGTGATCGCTTCTTCCATGATCTTGAAATTCAGAGTCAGTCCCTGATACGGGTTTCCGCTATAATCGAGCAATGCTCCGGAAGGTATTTTAAAGGTACAGTCTGTATTGTCTGATGTGCTGTATTTATAGCGCACCACATTATTAAGAATGATAATTCGTATATCGGCATCATTGAATGTGATGGATGTATTGGGGGCTTGGCGAACTTTCTTGTTGAAAGTCAGTTCTACATAGCCACTGTTACTTTCCAGTGTGGCACCTTCTGTAATGTTGGAAGATACGAGCGTCAATGCGCTCGTGTCTTCTGAATTATCATCGTCTTTGCATGCGAAAACAGCTAATGCCAGCATACAAATGAATAGGTAATTGCTTATTTTATAAATATACTTTGTATTCATAAGTTTTCTTTTTATTGTTATTTATTCCAACGTTGGTCACCGTAAGTTTTATAGGTGTCTATTTTTACGGTGAAGTCACCGTTCGCGGGATTCTCAAAAAGATCGGTTGCTGGTATAGTCAACATTTCACCCCATGATTTTCCGCTTTCGTAGCTACTTTCAGATGTTGTAAATATATTCTCTTCTGTAACGATGGTTGCTCCTTTTTCGAATACTTTGTTTGTGGTCAAACCTCCGACAAGGATATTTCTTGCATTTATATTAATACTACCAGATTGACCGTCAATTAATACATAGCTAGCTCCGTATATTGTACAATAATCAATATTGAGGGTTATACCAGTAGTTTGATTGGCTTTTTATAATTTTGGTTGGATTATATAAGGTGGAATTATTTAAGGAGATTGTTTGTATAGTACCTCCCTCTAATGCGAAAAGTCCATAACTTCCTATTCCGTTTAAATCGCAATCTTTTATTGTGATAGATTGCCAAACTCCGGTATTTCTAATACGGAATAATCCACGAGCTTCATCAATGACACATGACTCTATAGAAAAATTAGTGATATTGTTATCGGCTTTTTTTCTGATCGACTATATAGTTTCCAGCAGAACCATTGGAATATAAATGTAAATTGTAGAATTCTACAGTGCCTAATGTTCCGTTGAAATTGAATCCTTTAGTCTTGATACTCGGTTTGGTATTAGTGGGATTACCCTCTATATCAGCTCCCCATATCAATAGTGAAGTAATAGATTGTGGAATTTCGGGAGTTATTCCGGTTAAATCAAGGTCTGTGTTTTCCGGTATAAGGACAGCCACCTTTCCGGTTTTGCTAATAGCCTCATTCCATGTGGTGATATCAGTAACTGAAACAAGGGTATATCCGCTTGGAATGCCTTTTGCTGTTGTAAAGGTGGTCAGTGCACGAACGTACGTTCCTCTCATTAAAGCTACTGTATAAGTTGTGCTAGGCTCAAGTCCATCAAAATTCAATTGTCCTTGACTGATTTGTTCAACTGTTAATGCAGTATAATGATCACTGACGCTTGGTGTTCTGTCTCCTTCGCACCATGCATAATGAGAAACTGTCGTGGAACCGGTTTGGATAGCTTCGGGATCCCAAACAAGGCTGACAGATGTTTTGGTAGGCGTAACACTTGTGAAATCTACCATTTCGGGCATTACTGTCATCGCTGTAGTTTCGCCACGCTTAATTTCTCCATTATAGATGGAGAATGTATATTCTGTTCCCGGCAGTAATCCTTCAATCAGTTTCTGTCCGGCAGCGACTTCTTCCGAAGTTATTTCTTTTGTTATAGGAGCATCTATTCCTGCTTTGATGATGAAATGCGTTACTTCCAGACCGGCTTCCCAAGTAATTAAAATGGTTTCTTCCGTAATGTTTTCGCTTGGAATGGTACCTAATATTTCTTCTTTCGAAGTTTCGAATGTTCCGTCTTCCAAATATATCCAACGGGATTCTTTTCCACTTGCTACGGATTTGATGCGTAGATAATAGGTCGTTTCACCTAACAGACCGGTCAGGGTATAAGGCGATTTTTTGATTGATTGGTCTTCACCGTATACGATACTACCTGAAGCACTGCCCATTGGCATATTATCATCCATTTGTTCCCTGCTTGCTTCGATGATGTAATATTCGGTATTGGGGTTGCGTCCCATTTAGCTTCAGCTGTTATTGCAGCCGGTTCCACAGAGAAGCTTGTAGTACCGAACAGTCGGTTACCACTAATGGTTTCCCAGTCGTTACCGTCTATGCAAGCGGCAACACTTAGAGAAGTGAGGAGTGCGAAGGCTCCTGTTTTTATAATATGTGTTAATTTTTTCATGATTACTTATTGATTAGGTATTAGTCTGAAAATCCGTATGAATTATGTAACATTCCGTTAGAAGCGGAGATCGTAGTAGATGCGATTGGCAGTAAGTAACGGTTGATAACTGCTACATTATCTCCTACTAGTCCACTGGAAATGGAAGGTAAATTGACTGTCAACTGAGCTTGTCCTTTGGTATCTGTCCGTTCCTTTCCCCAAAAATTGTTGTTGTCATCATAATCGCTGCTACTTTTTTCCACTAGGAATACCATGCCAAGTGACGCTGCTGATGTCTATGCTCGTCTTGTCGTCATTGGAATAGTTGAAATAAATTTTTTCCGGATATGAGTTCTTACTAGAAAACAGTTGGCTTTCATAATCGCTTTTAAACTGTTTGATTTTATCAATCAATAAATTCCAGCGAATCAAGTCATATTTGCGGAAACCTTCTCTAGCCAATTCCCAAGCATTTTCGTCTACAATTGCTTCAAAAAAGTCTTCCTTTCCATTGATAGCAGCAATATAATTTTCGGCTTCAGATTTGTTTGCATCTGCAAATGCACGTGTATGTACCAATTCCAATGCTTTTCTAGCGGTACTAATACGGGTGGAGGCTCCGTTGTAAGTTCCGTCAGGACCACTGGCCAATTCGTTTAGGGTTTCGGCATACATTAATAATACTTGGGAATAGCGCATCCGGACGCAGTTAATACCGGACATCCATTTGGCTTTACCTGTAGCGATGGCAACTTGACGCCATTCTTCATTCATTTGGCGAATGTCCCATTTTCCACAGTAAATGGCGAATGGTGTATTACCGAGCATTTTTTCTTTTAGAACATTGTTCTCTGTTTTTAATTGCAGGTTACAGCAAGTAATGTCACGACGTTGGTCGCCATCCTGGAAAGACCAGAAGTATGGAGCTGTCATCTTAAGTTTACCGGAGGAGTTTCCTTGTTCACCGTATAAAGTACTAAAACCGTTCATTCGTACGCCGACTGTGTAGCCTAGTTCGCCACTGACTCCTAATCCCATCGGTATTTCGAAGATGTTTTCACGATAAGTTTCATCCAATTGGCGTTGGTTGATCAAATACCATTCATTGGTGAATGATGGATTTAACTGGTGGGTGCCATTATCTATGACAGTTGCCAGATGTTTCAGTGCCAATTCATACATCTTGGTGCGGGTAGCGTCATCGCAACGTTGGGTAGGATAGACCGGATCCGAGTTTTTGTCTGCGGTAACATAGCCGTTCTTCTGTTCTTCACGAATACTCCATCCGGCTCTTGACAAAGCGATATTTGCCAATAAGGAATGGGCATATCCTTTAGTCACCCGTTCTGTAGTGTATGCAGAAACTTCTCCTGCCCATGGTAATAGGGTAATTGCTGTTTCAAATCTTTAATCAGCTCATCCATGATAACATCCCGATCACTTTTCCCTAAGTAAACATTGCTCAAATCCGGGTTGGAAGACTCGCTTTTTATAAGGTATATCGCCAAAAAGGCGGATTAAGTCAAAGTAGGCCATAGCACGTATTGTCAACGCTTCACCTTTGAAACGTTCCATCGCCCGTTGGTCACTGTCACCTGACGTTAATAAGGAGCTCTTATTAATTCCTTCAACAATCAGATTTGCATTTTCAATAATTGAATACATAGCATCCCATACATTGGACAGTTTTGACCATCCCGGACTTACATTGTAATTCATTGCACCACGTTCGTGAGTTGTATTGTTGGCATCAGTTCCTAGACCATCAACCAGTTCACAATCTGAATTTGTACTCAGAACGATAGGTATGTCACGAGAGTATGTGGCATCTTGTGTCATAAGTCCATAAAGCTTATTGACTGCCAGTTCTGTGAAGAAAGTAGATTCAAATACATTTTCTCCGGGTTGTTCGGATGGTGCTGTCTGGTCTAGGAAGTCCGAACAAGCCGTAGTACAGAAAAGGCTGGCGGACAGAAATAATATCTTTGCTATCTTTTTCATAAAATAATCTCCTTTGTGTTAGAATTAGAATGTTACGTTAATACCACCGACAAATGAACGGCTTTTCGGATAAGCAGCATAGTCAATACCTGGAGTCATCGGATTTCGTTTGCTGCTGGTATCAACTTCGGATCGGTACCGGAGTAGTTAGTCAGGCAGAAAAGATTATACCCGGTTACGTAGATTCGTACGTTTTGCATATAACATTTGCGAATCCATGACTTAGGAAGTGAATAACCGATGGTAATGTTGTTCACACGTAAAAAAGAGGCATTTTCAACAGCATAGTCTGTCAACTGCATTTGAGTGACGGCTACCGGATTGTAAATGCTGGCATTTGCATTGATTTGATTCAAACGTGATATGATTCCTGCTTCACCACCATAGTAAGCAAGTGCGTCTAAACTTATAGATTTGCCTAAATTATAGCCGGTTGTCGGATCAATCCAAGTGTAGCGTTTTCCAGAACAGAAGTCTTCATTCAGGTTGTAACCGTATGAAGTTCCGGCAAAAGAATGAGGTAGCTAGTTTGGTGGCATTAACAATCTTATTTCCAATAGAGAAATTGAAGAAGAGAGTGAAATCAAAGTTACCGGCGCGACCATTGAAGCCAAAACCACCATAAACCGGAGCTACTGTGTTACCTAGCTTTTGTTTGATCGGTTCTCCATTCTCATCACATTCTACTTTTAATCCTCCGGGGAAATAACTTCCGCCTGTAATGTTTACGCTATTGTCTTTCAGACCGTCCTTCAATACCCAGTTTGTTCCGTTTAGGATTAGTTCGCCTTCGGATTTGTTACAGGGTCATAGGCTGTATAGAATCCGTTGGTTTTGTATCCCCAAATTTCTCCAAGTCGTCCGCCTTCTTCTACACGGAAATCCTCATATTTTGCGATGGTACTTCCGCCCCAACCGCTACTTTGCCACGGATTGTCCGTATTTAGTTTCTCAATCCTGTTACGGTTGTAGGAAATATTGAAATTAAAATTCAGTCCAAACTTCTTCTTGTCAGCAATGATCGCATTCATAGATAGTTCTACACCTTTATTGGAGGTACTTCCGAAATTTTGGTATTGGTAGTTATAGCCGGCATTAGCCGGTATTTCCGTTTTCATGAGCAAGTCGTTGGTTGTATTCCAATAAAGGTCAATAGAACCGGATAAACGATTATTCCAGAATCCGTAGTCGATACCAAAGTTTCTTGTGACGGTTGTTTCCCATTTTAATTTCGGATTGTATAGATAACTGCCCAATTCCATCATGCTGGTGCGATCACCATTGAAGAAAGGAGCACGGGCAGTATTGCTTGACAGTGAATATGCTGTATATGTCAGTCCTGAATTGATACGGTTATTACCTGCAGTACCATAGCTTAAACGTAATTTCAGACTAGAAAGCCAATTGCGCGTGTTTGCATAAATTGTTCATCAGATATACGCCATGCCAATGCAGCTGATGGGAATACTCCCCATTGATTGCCTTTGGCGAATTTACTGGAACCATCTGCACGAACGGTTACGGTGAGAAGGTATTTGTCCATTAATGTATAGTTGGCTCGACCGAAAAAAGAAAGCAGATTTTCTTTGGCAGCAAGTGTTGTTTGATTGGGTAATGCTGTTCCTGCACCGGCAGTAGACAAAACTTCTTCAATGCTCATGCTGGTAGGAAATGCGACAGAAGTATTCTCAATGTCTTTTTTCGTTACTACTTACTTCGTGTCCTAAAAGTACATTGATTCTATCACGTCCTCCAAACAGCTTTTTGTTATCGTATGTCAATGTATTTGCATTACGCCAGTTTTTAGTAGTAACTCTAGTGAATACAGCTTGCGGTTGTCCGTTATAGCCTAACTTTGAATTTTGTGCACCATCGGCATTCCAAACCTGATCAGTATCTTCATACTTCCATCCGTAACCGAATTCAGAACGGAATGTGAAGTTTTTGAATGGTTTCCAGTTGACGCCTGCATTATAATTCTGATTGAAAGTAGTCTTTTTCTTATATACTCCTAATAGGCGTTCTAATGGATTCTTTGTGGTATAGGCATTATTTGCTTCATCATCACTTGCGTCATACGTCATTGGATTGACCGGGCGGAAACGGGTGGCATTGGCTACAATGGAATTAGCCGCATTTGATTCGTTCGTGTCAGCACCTCCACTCAGACCATCTAGTGTACTGTAGCTCATACGTACGTTGAAATCTAAAGAAAGCCACTTGTTTAATTCTGAATTGATCTTAGCATTCACATTGTCTTTATTGAAACCTGACCCTAACATTATACTCTTTTTCGTCATTGTGAGCATAGCTGATGTTATATTTTAATTGCTTGCTGCCGCCACTGACATTCAGGTTATATTGGGCTTGGTTGCCGGTACGTCCGAATATCTCATCCTGATAATCAGTACCTTCCATTGTTTTCCAAATATCCATATCTTCAAAAGACCGTATTCTTCCGTTCTTCCGGTTTCATATTGATAAGCCACATAGTCGTATGGGCTCATAACTTTATTGAGTTTAGTAACCTTTTTGAAACCATAGGAGGCACCGAAATCAACTTGTACTTTCCCTTCTTTGCCACTTTTTGTAGTAATGATAATAACACCGTTTGCACCACGGGCACCATAAATAGCAGTGGATGATGCATCTTTTAAAACATCAATACTTTGTATTTCGGATGGGGCAATGTCACTGATACTTGATACGGGAAATCCGTCTACAATATAAAGCGGTGAATTATCTTGAGATAGAGAACCGCCACCACGTACGCGGATTTTTACGTCTGCATCAGGAGCTCCTTCGGTTGTTGTAATACTTACCCCTGCAAGTTTTCCAGTAAGGGCTTCGGTGGCACTGGATACCGGAACAACTGCCAGGTCCTTGGAATTGACAGAAGCTACCGATCCTGTTAAATCTCTTTTGTTAACTGTTCCATAACCGATTACGACTACTTCATCCAATGCTTTAGAATCATCGGTCATCTGTACGTTAATTACTTTTTACCTTGAATTGCAATTTCTTGAGTTTTCATACCTATGTATGAAATAACCAATGTTTTTCTTCCCATCAATCTTGATGGAAAAGTTGCCATCAGATCTGTAATCGTACCGTTGGTCGTATTACCTTTTTCAACAACGGAAGCGCCAATAACAGGCTCTCCACTGGTATCTTTCACATTACCTTTTACGGTAATTGTTTGCGCTGATACGCCAAGCGATATCGCTGCAAATAGCATTAGCAGCCAACTACGCATGTTTTTCACTTTGTTAGACATTCTTTGCATGTTTATAAATAGTTATTAATTTGATTTAGCTGTATCACTTTCTTTTTCTGTGTTTATTTATCGCTACAAAGTATATGAATGTAAATATAGCTATGTGTAATATTTGTTTTTTTCGCTTCGTATTTTTTGTTATTTAGTACTTTGAGAGTAGTATCTCTAGAAAAAACAATATTTCAACATCTTCTTTCCATTACTCTTTTACCTTTGTGCCGTCTGAAAGAAAACATTAA
>VOFH01000235.1_pt1 | contig 12000 bp, 17 predicted proteins | sample 5384091 | NCBI WGS metagenome assembly VOFH01 (sample SAMN12384727, study PRJNA508395) | human gut metagenome | isolation source: healthy gut G | host: Homo sapiens
CGAATTCCTGATTGTATTTTTGAATAAAGAAGTTGGTCACGCGGGATGATATCCTCCGCCGCTTGCGCAGCGGATCAATCAGCACGGGGAATACATTGAGACGGTAGTACAAATCTTCGCGGAACAAATGCTGATGGACCATGTCCTCGAGATTACGGTTGGTGGCGGCGATAATGCGTACATCAACTTTGACGGGTACGGTGCCGCCCACACGGGTGATCTCTTTTTCCTGAATGGCGCGCAGCAGCTTTGCCTGGAAAGCAAGGGGGCAGTTCGCCCACTTCGTCGAGAAACAGTGTGCCGTTTTGGGCTGTTTCCCACAGGCCGGTTTTGCCTTTGTGCTGGGCGCCGGTGAAGGATCCGAACAGCTCTGATTCCAGCAGGGTCTCGATAGCGGCACAGTTGATCTTCACCATGGGAAAACTTTTTGCGCTCGCTGTTCTGGTGGATGATGGTGGCGAGCACCTCTTTGCCGGTGCCAGACTCGCCGTAGATCAGGACCGTGGAATTGTAGCGGGCTACTTTCAGGGCCTGGCGCAGCGTGGCCTGGAGAGAGGACTGTTGAAAATGTAACCGGAGGAACGGATCTCGTCGCATTTTTGGGCCAGGGGTGGAATTGTAGGCCCGGACGTGATCTTCGAAAAGAGGGATAAGTGCTGTAGGGCGAAAGAAATTTTTGGGCTTCAGGAAATTCCCGCAGCAAGGCCAGCGTGAAGGCGGCGTGATTGCGCATGAAGCCGGTATATGGAACGATAGACAGTTCTTTGCCCATGCTCTCGGCCGTCAGGGCGGCCAACTTGTAGTCGCTGCCCAGTGTGGCAAAAAATACCGTGCCGCCCTGGCGGGCGCTGCTCAGAGCAGACAGTTCCGTGCCGGGCTTATTGACGCAGTTGATAACGACGTCAAAATAATCGGCGTATTTATCCTGCAGCACACTGGCGCAGACCTGGGGATATTGGCGGCGTCGAGGACGAGAATGTCGTCAAAAATGAACAGTCACGCAGCCGCTCACGGTGGGAGGGCTGCAGCACAAGCGCCACAATGGAGCCGCTGCCCTGCAGTTTTTGTGGGCGGCATAGGCCACCAGTGCGCCGCTTTTTCCGCTGGCGCCGATGACGAGCACTTTATCGCCCGGCTGAATAAGGGGAATAGGCTTTCGTGGGCGCGCCCGCCTCGTCCAGCGCGCGGAGATCACGGTTTTGTTTGGAAGATCCGAGGGCATTTTAATCAGGGGGGAGTCGGAAACAGAATGCACTGCCCCTCCACTGTCAGGTGGGCGTTTTTGAAAATCCACCGACAGGATGCGGTCCAGCCGCATGGGTGTGACCGACAGGGAAGTCAGGAGATGATTTCATCTCCTACCTGCAGGCCGTAGTGGTTTTCGTATTGCGGATCCATTTTTAAAACGCGGCCGTACAGCATTCCGCCGGTGCCGGTGATGGGGTTGTGCAGTTTGCCGCGCTGATCGATGATTTCCAGAATACGCCTGCGGAACAGCACCTCATCAAACTCGGTTTCCTCGCCGATTTCGTTGAAGCTGGTCAGATTGATGTTAATGATTTTCACGTCGATGAGGAGTTCGCCCGGTCGCAGACGCATATCATTATCGATTTTCCAGGCGGGCTGGAGAATGGAGTTGACAGGTTCCAGCGAGCGTCCGATTCCCATTGCTTCAAATCGGTTCATTCCGATGTGCCTTTGTGCAGGGCGCATGGCAGCATCCTTTGCGCCATTTTTCCATCTATAAGCATACAAATGATTTCGGGTTATGTCAACCTGTTTTGTGTGCTGTGGCGATACCGACAGAATACGGCGGCAGCTGCAGTCGTGTCCCTGCTGCTGCCGCCGTTATGGGGGGTTATTTCCGCTTGCACTCCTTGGGGGTCACACAGGTGCCGCTGGCGCGGCAGACCACTATGGGTTCGGGCAGAACATCGGCGGCGGAAGCGCTGATGTCCGGACGGGAAACGATCACTTTGCGTGCTTCAAATACCATTTTGCGGGATGTGTTGCCAAAAGAAACAATTTCTCCGCAGGCTTCGATGTAGTCGCCGGCGTAGACGGGGGCGAGGAACTCCACGTTGTCATAGGCGCAGAAAAGGCCTTCGTCGCCGTCGGCTTTGATCAGTAGTTCTGTAGCCACGTCGCCGAACAGGTGGAGCATATGCGCGCCGTCCACCAGGTTGCCGCCATAGTGAGCGTCTTTGGCCGACATACGGACGCGCAGAGTTGATGTGATTTTTTCCATAAAAAATTCATCCTTTCTGAAAATAGGCTGCGCTGTGGGCAGCGATGGCAGGGGGTGTTTCTGCAGATACGTCCTTTCTTGCAGCAAATTGGATGCCAATGAAAAACGCGGGGAACAGGCTGTATTTCGTTGCTGCAGGCATTTTAAAAGAAGCAAAAAATTCAATTTTTGAATAAATGATTCATTTTTGAATTGGACTTTATTCAAAAATGAATTTTTGCAGCGTATAGGATAGGGAGAACTTTGGGGGATCTGTCAAAATTGAAATTGAAAAATACAGCACAATCATACAAAACCTGGTGCGCGGCATTGTTGGCACAGGATTTGCTTTATCTCTGGCAGAAGGATATCTCATAATCTGCACAAAAGGAGTGTGATCTGTTTGAAAGGAAACCCTTATGGAAGTCACCGTGTAATTTCACCGGTGGGCCTGCTGCCGCAGGCAGCGGAGCGGGTGAACAATGATCCGGTGATCTGCGACAATGAAATTTTAATTGCTGTGGAAGCGCTGCAGCCCACCGCTACGGCGTTTGGACGCATCCGGAAGGAGTGCGGCGGCGATATGGAACAGATGAAGGCGGAGATCCTTAAAATTGTGGAGGAGCGGGGCAAGTTTCAGGACCCGGTGACCAAATCCGGCGGAATTCTGATTGGAACGGTCAAAGAAATCGGCGCGGCGCTGCAGGGCAAAAACCGAAGCGGAAGTGGGGGACCGCATTGCAACGCTGGTATCCCTTTCCCTGACGCCGCTGAAAATCTATGAAATTACAGGCATTGACACAGATACGGAACAGGTTTTCTGCAAAGCGGACGCCATTTTGTTTGAATCCGGCATTTACACGAAACTTCCGGAAGATCTGGGTGCGCCGCTGAGCTTGGCGCTGATGGATATTGCCGGCGCGCCGGCGCAGGTGGCCGTTCATGCCAAAGCCGGCGACACCGTGGTGGTGGAAGGCGCGGGCAAGGCGGGGCTTTTGTGCCTGGCTGAAGCAAAAAACGGGTTTCCCCACGGGCTTGTGGTGTGTATGGAATATTCCGCCGAGCAGTGTGAACTGGTACGCAGTCTCGGTATCGCCGATCTTGTGGTGCAGGCGGATGGACAGAAGCCGCTGGAGGCCTATGAAGCTTATCTGAAAGCTACCGGCGGCCGACTGGCCGATTTTTCGGTCAATACTGTGAATGTACCTAACACGGAGCTGTCCTCTATTTTGGTGACAAAGGACACCGGCATGATTTACTTCTTCAGTATGAGCACCGATTTTGCCAAGGCATCCCTCGGTGCCGAAGGGATCAAAAATATGTTCCCATGCTGATCGGCAATGGTTATTACCCTGGCCATGCGGCGATCGCCTTTGATATTGTCCGCCGGGAGGAAAAGCTGCGCCGCTATCTGGAAGCGCGCTACTGCAAAGGAAACTGAGAAGGAAAGGAGGAAAGAACCATGGAAAAGCTGATCATCAGCGCGGCGATCTGCGGCGCTGAGGTGACCAAGGAGCAGAATCCTGCCGTGCCCTACACCGTGGAAGAGATTGCCCGGGAGGCGAAAAGTGCGTACGATGCGGGCGCTTCCGTGATCCATCTGCATGTGCGCTGGGACGACGGTACACCTACGCAGGACAAGGGACGTTTTCAGGAATGTGTGGATGCGATTCGCGCTCTGTGTCCTGAGGCGATTATTCAGCCCTCCACCGGCGGCGCGGTAGGCATGAGCGACCTGGAGCGCCTGCAGTCTACAGAGATCGAACCGACGCCGGAATTTGCTACACTGGATTGCGGTACGTGCAACTTTGGTGGAGATGAGATCTTTGTCAATACGGATAATACCGTCATGAACTTTGCCAAAATTATGGCTGAGCGCGGCATTAAGCCGGAACTGGAAGTGTTTGACAAGGGAATGATCGACATTGCGCTGAAAGCAGACCGGAAAGGTCTGCTGAAGCACCCGCTGCATTTTGACTTTGTTCTGGGTGTACAGATGAGTGCCACGGTGCGGGATCTGGTGTTTATGGCCGAAAGCGTCCCTGCCGGCTCCACATGGACGGCTACAGGTCTGGGCAAAACGCCTGGACCATCGCGGCGGCGGCAATCTGCCTGGGCGGCCATGTACGCGTGGGCTTTGAGGACAATCTGTATTTGGAAAAGGGCGTTCTGGCGAAGAGCAACGGAGAGATGGTGGAAAAAGTGGCAGCGCTGGCCCGCCTGCTGGGCCGCCCCATCGCCACGCCTGCCGAGGCCAGAGAAATTCTGCACATCGGAACGCCCAAAGATCTGTGAATGAGCATAACCCTGAGGGGTATATTTTTGAAAAGGAGAAGAGAACTATGAAAAAAAGAAGCGTTTTTGCCTTGTTGACGGCGTCCGCCTTGGGCCTGAGCCTGTTTTCCGGATGCGCACGGCCGGGGAGCGAAAAAAACAACGATCCGGCCAGTAACGGCGCGGAAGGAGAGCCGATCAAGATTATCATCGGCCATACGGACTCATCCCAGCGCTCCACCCATAAGTGGAGTGTCTGGCTGGGTGAGTATCTGGAGGAAAAGGCTCCCGGCCGCTTTGTAGTGGAGGTTCATTCCGATGGATCTCTGGGCGACTCCCCCGATATGGTGGCCGGCGTGAAGCTGGGCACACTGACAATGGAGTTCGATCTGGCGTCCGTCGTGGCTACAGTAGCCGGCGACGAAGCCAGCTGCGTGGATCTGCCCTATCTCTATCCCACTTATGAAGATTGGGTGGAAGGTACTTTTGAGAACGGCGGATTGGAACTGTTCAACGAGGCTATCGAGCCGGCTGGTTATTATTGCCTCGGTATGTATTACAACGGTATGCGTCAGGTGATCAGCCGCAATAAAACCTATCACAACGCCGCGGACCTGAAGGGTCAGAAGATCCGTATCGCGCAGAATGAGCTGAATGTGGAAATGTGGAAAGATATGGGCGGCAATCCTTCCCCCATGGCCTGGGGCGAAGTGGTGTCCTCTTTGTCCACCGGCGCTATTGATGGCCTGGATCATTCTCTGGGTGTGTTCAATGACTTCAACATCCATGAGATCGCGCCTTATATCACGCTGACGAACCACGCCAGCTCGCCTTTCCCGGTGATTTGCTCGCTCGAGTGGCTCAACAGCCTGTCGGAAGAGGATCAGGGGAACTGGTTAAGGAAGGCGTCCGCCTGATGTGTGAGCAGCAGCGCGAGGAAGAACGCGCCAATGAGATAGAATATATCGAGCGCTTCAAGGCAGAAGGCGCTACGGTGGAAGAGCTGACCGACGAAGAAGTGGCCGCGTTCACTGAAGCAGTACAGCCGGTGTATGACCTGTGGCGCGAGAAAGTGGGCGACGACGTTATCGATGCCTGGCTGGCTACGGTGCCTCAGCACTGAACGGCCATGGCGCGGGCGGAGTCTGCGCCAAACATGTAAAAAGAGAAACGTTCCCGCGGCCGGGGTGCACAGCGTGCCCGGCCGCGGGAGACGATAGAGAAGGGAGGACGGTATGGTGCTTTTTCAGAGGGTATCATGCGCAGTTATATGAAAGAGCGAAAAGAAAACCGTTTATTCTATCTTTTGAATCATACGGAAGAAATCGTCATCGTGGCAATGTTTGCCGTGATGGTGGCCGTTATCTTTGTGCAGGTTATCATGCGAAAATGTGGTAATTCTGACCTGGTCGGAAGAGCTGGGTAAATTCCTGTTTGTATGGATCACCTGGCTGGGCATCAGCTTGGGTGAGCGCAAAGGGGAGCACATCAAAGATTACGACTGACAGACCGACTGCCCTTCCGGGTGGCGCAGGTCGTCAACATTCTGTCAGAGATCATTGTGATCATTATTTGTGCCGTTACATTTTTACTACGGAATCACGCTGGTGTTTTCCCAGATGGGAACGCATATGCGGGCATCAAGATCAGCGTTTCCTGGGGTTATCTTTGCGGTGGTTGTCGGCTGTGGGCTGATGATCCTGCGCAGCGTATGGGGCTTTGGACGGTCGCTGAAGTATCTGTTTAAGGGGGCGCCGGCTGAGCAGGACGGAGAAGAGAAAGGGGGCGCAGAGCAATGACGACGGCAGTGATCGTAGTGCTGGTGCTGCTGGTGGCCTTTATGCTCTTCGGCGTTCCTGTGGGCTTTGCCATCGGCGGTGCCACTATGGCGGCCATGTGGTTCTGTTCCGATCTGAACATGGTGGTCAACGCCCAGTACTGCTATTCTGGCATCTTTTCCTTTACGGTGATGGCGATCCCGTTCTTCATGCTGGCGGGCGTCATCATGTCCACCGGCGGCATTGCCCGCCGCATCGTGGATTTCGCTTCGGCGCTGATCGGTTTTGTCACAGGCAGCCTGGGCTGCGTGACGATCCTGGCGTGCATGTTCTTTGGCGCCCTGTGCGGTTCCGGCATGGCCACGGCCTCTGCGATCGGCAGCATGATGATCCCCGAAATGAAGAAAAAAAAGGCTACGATGTGCCGTATGCCACCACGGTGGTGTGCTTTGCGGCCATTGTGGGGCCGATTATCCCGCCGAGCCTTTCCTTTGTACTCTATGGTGCGGCCACGAAAACCTCGGTGCCCGATCTGTTCCGGGCCGGCATTCTGCCCGGCGTCCTGATCGGCGTACTGTTTATCATGATGAATATTTTTCTGTGCAAACGCCACGGCTGGGATTTGCGGCAGAAATCCATTCAGGCACAGGCGGACGCAGAGAAGGTGCTGACCAAAGAGGAACAGAAAGCGCTGATGCGCCGGGCAATGAAAAGAACGCCTGCACATGATCTGGAAAACCTTTAAGGACGGTTTCTGGGCGCTGTTGTCCCCGGTGATTATTCTGGGCGGTATTTATTCCGGTATTTTACACCTACCGAAGCGGCCTGCGTCAGTGTGGTCTACTCCATTTTGCCAGTGTATTCATTTACAGGAAATGGGCAAAAGGAACTGTTCCAGACCTTTTTGGCCGCTTCTGTGCTCAATGGCGTCACGTCGTTCCTGCTGGGGTATTCCACGGTGTTTTCCACCTTTATGACCTTTGAGCAGGTGCCGCAGATGATTTCGCATTTCCTTACCACGGTGTCGGAGAATCCGATCATCATTTTGCTGCTGATCAATGCGATGTTGCTGGTCATCGGACTGTTCCTTGACACGGTGCCGGCTATTATCGTCATGGCGCCTCTGTTGCTGCCCACAGTACAGACCCTGGGCATCGATCCGATCCAGTTCGGCGTTATCATGTCCGTCAACCTGGCGATCGGTTTGTGCTCGCCGCCATACGGTTGCAATCTGTTCGTCGGTGCGGCGGTGGCAAAGATCAAGATGGAAAGCATGTTCAAATGGATTGTACCTTATTTCATTCTGTCGATCATTGCCCTGATGCTGATTACGTTTGTGGAGCCTCTCTCCATGTTCCTGGTGGGATAAAGCGCACTCTGAAAAAAACCGTCTCTGCGTATGAAATACGCAGAGACGGTTTTACTTTCCGTTTTTCCATTCAGCGCCGGCGGCCGTGATAACTGCGGTTGCGGTGGCGGGTGCGGTAGCTCTGCCCGCCGCGGTAGCGCTTGGGACGGCGGCGCAAATGGGAGATTACAGCCAGGATGATCAGCACCAGGATCACGACTGCCAGGATTTTCACCAAAGGATTGGCGAACAGCACTTGGATCTTGTGGAGCACCAAGAGAATCTGGGAAACTGGGACTTCATTGGCGGCCACCAGGTCAGCGGTGGCATACACGGTTCCGCTGCTGTCTGTAACCGTGACTGTGCCCAGCTTTTGGCCGGTGGTCACGGGAGCCTCTACCGATTCGGCGTCCAGCTTGACCGTTTGGGTGAGGTCCTCTGCCGTCAAATTGAGGGCAGCAGGACTTCGACGTCTTCTTTGATGAACGGAGACATAATTTGTTTTGCGGGAGAGTGTCACGGGTATTTGAGACACCAGATCAGCGTGGTCGAGGACTGTGGTGCGCTTAAAACTGTTAAAACCCCATTCAAACATGCGCTTGGTTTCCGAAAAACTCTGGTAGTCGGTTTTCCCGTCTGTGGTCACAGCCTGCGCACCCAGCACCACGCTGATCAGGCTGCGCTCGCCCTTTTCCGCGTAAGACACAAGGCAATAGCCTGCGTCGCTGGTGTGGCCGGTTTTGATACCCTTGGCGTATGGATAGATATAGCCTGTGGCGCGCCAGCCGTCGAGAAGATAGTTTGTGGTGTGGAACACCCGCTGCTCGGAGAGATTGGTGGCCGGCAGGGTGTATTTGGTGGTGTTGGCCAGAGTCATGAACGTGGAATATTTCATGGCTTCCTTGATGATGAGGTAAATGTCCCAGGCGGAGGTGTAATGGTCGGCGTCCTGCAGGCCGCAGGGGTTTACAAAATGGGTGTTTTCGCAGCCCAGGCGCGCTGCCTCTTCATTCATGTCCTCCACGAAGGCGTCCACGCTGCCGGAAACGGTTTCGGCCAGGATGTAGCAGGCTTCGTTGGCAGACTGGATCATTACGCAGTAGAGCAGCTGTTCCACGGTGAGCTGTTCGCCCACTTTGATGCCGGCGGTGCTGGAATCCGCCGTGAGCATGTCAATGGCGCTCTGGGAAGCGGTGATGGTTTGATCCAGTGTCAATTGCCCTTTGTCGACGGCCTGCAGCACCAGAAGCGTCGTCATACATTTGGTGATGCTGGCAGGGTACAGCTCTTTGTGGGAATTTTGATCCAGCAGCACTTGTCCGGTGTCGCCGTCCACCAGCAGGGCGGCTTTGGCGGAAACGGTCAGGGCTTCAAAGGAATCCTCCTCCGGCGCGGCCAGGGCGGCAGGACACAGCAGGCCGACGAGCACGGCGGCGGCCAAAAAAAATGAAAGAAATCTCTGTTTTTTCATTCTAATCTCCCATTATTTGTGTTATGCTACTGTTGTACAGCCGCTCTCTGAGCAGCGACAAAACAAGGCAAAAACGACATAATATATGTAGCATTATAGCAAAGATGGAAGGAGAGCGCAACTGTGTAAGTGTCGGAGAAAGTAACGAAAACAGAAGCGCTTCTTTTGGCGATGACGCTGGTATTCCTGTTGCTTACCGGAGCCATTTTTGTGCTGCGCAGCCGCAGCGGCGGCGCGGGAATATGTGGTGCGCAATGAGACGATGAGAGCGGCGGCGGAGGAAACGCCTCCGGCGTCGGTTCTGGAAGAAGAGCCTCCTGTGCCCTCGGCAGAAAACCCGCTGAACATCAATATGGCCGATGCTGCGGCGCTGGATACGCTGCCTGGTATCGGGCCGTGCTGGCTGGACGTATCGTAGAATACCGCAGTACGCACGGCGCTTTTCAAAGAAAGAAGATTTGATGCTGGTGGAGGGCATCGGCGAAGGAATTTATGGTGATCTCAGGGACGTGATCACGGTGGAGGAGGCTGCGGGTGAAAATTTTAGTGGTGGATGACGAAAAACTGCTCGTTAAGGGCATCAAATTTAATCTGGAGCATGAAGGCTATCAGGTGGAAGGGGTCTACGATGGCAGCGCCGCCGTGGAGCTGGCCCGCAGCGGGGAATATGATCTCATTATTCTGGATCTGATGATGCCCAAGATCGATGGGCTCCAGGCCTGTATGCGCATCCGGGAGTTCTCCAACGTCCCTGTCATCATGCTCACCGCCAAGGGGGAGGACGCGGACAAGATCATGGGCTTTGAGTGCGGGGCGGACGACTACATGACAAAGCCTTTCAATATTCTGGAACTGAAGGCCCGGGTAAAGGCGCTGCTCAAGCGCGCTTCCGGCTCGGGAGACAGGAAAAAGCGAAGAGATTACTGTGGGTGCACTGACGCTGGATCAGCGGGAGCACGTGGTGCGCCGGGGCGAAACGCGGGTGGAACTGACGGCCAGGAATACGATCTGCTGGAACTTTTGATGAAGCACCCCCGCCGGGTCTACAGCCGTGAAGTGCTGATGAACGTGGTATGGGGCTATGAATATCAGGGCGATTTCCGGACGGTGGACGTGCATGTGCGCCGGCTGCGGGAAAAAGATTGAGGAAACCCGGCCCAGCCGGAGTATATTCTGACAAAATGGGAGTGGGCTACTATTTTAGGGGTAAAAGCGGCAGCCTGCAGCTGCGCATGGCGCTCAGTTATATTCTTATCATCATCGCCGTGCTGGTGCTGCTGAACACCTACCCGCTGGTGGTGTCGCAGAATATGGTGTTCCGTTCAAACAGACCACCATGCAGAGCAGCGTTTCGGTGATGGTGTCGGCCCTGTCGGGGTTGGACGTGCTGACGGAAAAAACGTGGCCCAGGCTATGACTGTGGCGGAAGAGGGCTGCGGTATCCCGCGTGCTGGTGACGGATGCAGACGGAATGGTGCTTTATGATGACCGGGAAACCGGCGGCGCCGTGGGGCGCTATGCGCTCTATACGGAAATTACTGAGGCGTTGGGCGGCTATGATGCGTTTCACTCCCGCTATGAGGATGGGGCCTTCCGCAGCCGGGCTGCTTCGCCGGTGGTGTACCGGGGACAGATCATCGGCGCGGTGTATGCCTATGAGTACGATACGGAGCAGGCGGAACTGCTGGGTGGATTGCAGCAAAACCTGCGCAACATATCCCTGGTAACGGGACTTGCGGTATTGCTCATCAGTCTGGTGCTTTCCAAGTTGCTGACGGCACGCTTTGGGAGCTGCTTTCAGCCATCCGCATTGTGCGCCGGGCGACTACAATCACCGTACCGCCGTGGGAGGGCACGACGAGATCGCTGCTCTGGCACGGGAGTTTGACAGTTTGACAGACCGGCTGCAGGTGACGGAAAATGCCCGCCGCCGTTTGTGGCGGATGCGTCCCACGAGTTGAAAACGCCCTGGCATCCATCCGGCTGCTCTCGGTTCCATTTTGCAGACCGAGGAGATTGACGAGGCCACAGTGCGTGAGTTTGTGGGAGACATCCGCAGTGAGTCGGAGCGCCTCCAGCGCATTACCGAAGAGCTGCTGCACCTGACAAAGCTGGACGGGGAGCCGCCCCGGCCGGGCAGCGCGGTGGCGGCGGAACCGGTGGTGGAGCGGGTGGTACATATGCTCCGGCTGCTGGCGGAGGAGCGTGGTGTGGTGCTGAATGCGTTTGCAGGATGCGTGCACGGTGCGCGGCGCGGAGGACGATCTTTATCAGATGGTGTACAATCTGACGGAAAATGCCATCAAGTACAACCAGCCCGGCGGCTTTGTGGAGATCACACTGCGCCGCACTGGAGACAGCGCAGATTGAGGTGGCGATGACGGCATCGGTATCCCGGAGGAAGATTTGCCGAAGGTATTCGGCGCTTTACCGGGTGGACAAGGCTCGTTCCGCGCTGCCGGGAACGGAACGGGGCTGTCCATCGTGCACGATACCGCGGCCCGGTGGGGCGGCAGCGTGACCGCCCAGGCGACGCCAGGCGGGGACAGTGTTTGTGCTGACGCTGCCTCTGTGGCGGAAGGAGGATGCCCCATGGAAACAGCATGTGCTTGCGCACTGGCTGGAATGCTGTCGCTCTACCTGTGCGCGGTGCGCCTTCGGTTCAGGATGGCGCGCTGGCTGGCGATATTACCGCACGGAACTGGCCCAATCCGGCGCAGTGCGGACGCAGTATGCGCTGTGGAGAGCGGAAGGAAAGTGCGGAGCGCATTGGCCTACCATTGCTGCGCCGAATGCTGGAAGGAACCCAGGAAAGAGGCGTCAGCCCCCTGCCGGAGGGACGCAGGTTTTGGATGACGATTGACAGCGGTGTCGCGGTCGTAGATCTGTCTGGAGTACGCGT
>VOFH01000470.1_pt1 | contig 12000 bp, 20 predicted proteins | sample 5384091 | NCBI WGS metagenome assembly VOFH01 (sample SAMN12384727, study PRJNA508395) | human gut metagenome | isolation source: healthy gut G | host: Homo sapiens
ATTCGCTCATCGTGATCAACCTCTATGCTGTCGATGTATTCGAGAATCTCTGCGTGCAGGATATCCGGTATGGTTACGATCGGACGCTTCGTTCTGTCTTTGGGTGAGAAAGTATTCTACCCTGTCCACTACGGCGTAATTCTTATTGATGTCAATCAGGGGCTTCATCTCTCGGTATGTCATCAGGAGTAAGAGGCAAGCAACTCCCCCTTCCCGGAGGCCTCCGTAAAATAGGATTTTAAAAGCAATCGTGTATGCTATTTTTCTCGTGCTCTATGGCCTGTTTGAACTGATCGTGCGTCCATATCTTCATTTCACTTGCCTTGTTTTTTACCGATGGATCGGCGATAAAGCAAGGGTTGATCTGATCTGTAGAATTTTACAGCATAATTCATGATTGCTGACATTTGGGCATTTATGGTATAGAGATATGTCTCTGCATATGGATTTCCTTTCTTATCCCTATATTCAATCAGCACATTCTGCCACTTTCTTATAACCTCGGCGTCTATATTGCAGATCTGCAATTTTCGAAGTATGGAACCAGCTTCGTTCTTATAAGATACTCTTTGTTTTTTATGGTTGTTGGTTTTAGCCTGGTCTTCATATCATCCAGATAGTTGTCAACAAGGGAAGAGAACAGGATAGTAGGGCTCTTTGAAAACTTATCCAAGAACAGTCTTTCATATTCATTGGCTTCTTTCTTCGTATCAAAACCACGTTTGCATTTATGCTGTTTGGTGCCCGTCCAGTCCTCATAATAGAAGTTCGCATACCACTTCGTTTTCCCGGTCTTCAACTGATATTTGTATGCTGGCATTGCAAAGTCTCCTGTCTCGTGTTATTTGTCTTTGACCTCCTCCAACATTCCCATGAATATTCGTTTTGCCGCTTTTGGACATTTTCTGAAATATTGGATAATGTCTTTTTCTTCCTCAGTTTCTATCGAGACTTCGTATTCGTTTATCCCGATAAGATAATCTATCGTTGTATGAAGAGTGCCGGCAATCCTGGCCAGTGTGTCTGTATTTGGCTGAACTCCTCCGAATACAATTTCGGACACTTCGTCTTGGTCAAGTTCTGCGGCTGCGGCGAATGATTCTATTGTCATTTGTTCTTTTTTTTTAATAGAGAAGAGATTCTTTCCTGTAAACATCGGTTCAGCGAATATGGATTTGACGCAATCCATTTTGATTTAGAGATTCCCAATATATAGTCTGGAAGGAACATGCAGGGAATCTGCTATTTTGTTAAGAACCTCTGCCGATGGGCGTGTGTATCCTCTTTCTATGTTAGATATAACCTGGCCGGTGCATCCTGCATATTTCCCCAGCTGCAACTGGGTAATGCCTGCCTCCGAACACGCAGTTCCTTGATTCTTTCTCCAATATCACTCATTATTACACCTTAATTACTGTTTGAACTAGGATTGGCTTTTGATTTTTAATTCACCTGTTTTGTAATCATATATATCCACTTCGTTCTCAGATTCTTCACTTACATAATAATATTTTCCAGAATCGTAGTCCGCAATATAGCAAATGGTCCATTCTGGATCAGAAGAGAACGAGATTACATATAATCGATAATTAACGTGATACCCGTATCTGTTTTACACTTTGCGTCGAGAAAGTAAACGCCAGATTTTTTCTTTGTAATTCCCGATTTCTACATCAGATATATCTTTACTCCTATACTTACCATTGCTGTCTTAAATTCTCCGTCGGATACCTCGGTAAACCCCTGAGCGTCTGGGAATCCCACAAGATCATCATCCGTGCTTACCTCAAACTGAAACGCTGTTTTCTGTGATTCGGCATTCTTTTCCTCGGAAACTTGTTGCTTTTTATCAGAACCAATTTCTTTTGATATGAAAAGATCTTTGAATCCTGAAGCAAGAACGATAATCGCAACAATCCCCATTATGATTGCCAGCACTATAATCCATGCAGGCTTTTTTCTTTTCAATACATACCCACAATTCGGGCAAGTTGTAGCTGTGTCCGATATTACTTTTCCGCATTCTGGACAGTTTATCATGCTCATACTTAATCTCTCCTTCCCTTCGGTACCACTCGAAGGGTATTATTTTGCCCTCTCAATCCCGCTGGTTCACCAACATCTCGTTTGAGACATTTTTATATAGCCCTTCAGCTCTCCTTTGAATTCTAATTGAGCATCATCTGGTAGCTGATGAATTAGAACCAGCCATTCAGAATCTTCTTTTTGATATTGCAGGAAATATGCTTTCTTTTCCTGGTAATAGAAATTCGCATGAAACGCCGAGAAATTCACAAATTGGGACAATCATCTTTGCCGGTGGATCGGTCCCCCTGTTTTTCCAGTTTGTCATTGTACTAGTGCTTATATCTAAAGCCCTACATAAATCCGCGGCTTTAAGCGATTTCTCATCAAGTAGAGATAATACTCTTTGAATAATCATAGTGCTCTTTCAAAATCCCAAAATGTGAATAAAAGTATTGACAAACTCACAAATGGGGATTATTATAAAACTGTAATCACCAAATGTTTAAAACACTTTTTCAAAAACAGAGCGAAAAAATCGCTCAAAAAGAAGTAATGCAAAATGAATAGTTACTGTTCTAATTCCGTAAGAACGGCTTTGTTATTTTCTTCAATCATTACTGACACAGCCCGTATAAGGGCTTCGGCAGATGCTTGCGAAAGAGAAGCAGATCCTATCGGAATCCGGCTTTCTCGTAACTGCATAAGGATGTCCTGATGAGCCGACGAAAACTCTGACATTCCAATGCGTTGTAATTGCTCCGACCACGAAGTCTGATTATTCATAGCAGATACTCCTTTCTATTTTGATTAACGTATACCGTTATTCTAAGGCAGTTTTAAACAAATGTAAACAACAAATGGTAACAAACGGAAAGAGATGGAAAAATGAAACGAATTCTTCCGACATGGTGCAAAGAAGTAAAAATCCATGATTGATGATGATATTAACGTGACTGAACTTGCAGAGCGTGTTGGATTTAGCAGAAATTATGTTTCTGGTGTTGTCAATGGCCGAGTCTACGCACCTGAGATCGCGAAGGTGATCGGTGAGGATAGACACGTTACGGTTCCTTACACCGATACAGTTATTTGATTATAGTTTAGCTTATTACGGAGGTCACTTAAATGGCAAAGTATGCAACAAAAGCAAAGGAAAATATCTTCACACAGGCACGTTACAACGCCGCAAAGTTCAATGACCGTCTGAATAGCAGAGGGGAGCGTCAGAGGAGCTTGGAATTGACCGAAGCAGGCTTGCGAGAATAGAGCTTGGCAGTAAAAAATCCATTTCCTGATGAAGTTCTTATGATGTCAGATATATAATGCCCGGAACTGAAGGCTCATTTTGTAAGTATATGTGTCCGCTTGGAAAGGATTTTCCGGGAAGTCGAATCGGAAGATCTTGACAGAATCAGTGTAAAAAGCTCTTTCTTCGTTCAGAAAAATATCGAAGGCAAAGATCTGCTTTTGGACATCACGGAAGACGGCATGATCACTGAAGAGGAAAAGGAGACTTAGAAACCATTATCAAGACACTGGATGAGGTCACTCAGATTACTAACGAGCTGAAGATATGGGCAGAAAAAAAATATTAGATAGGAGGATGAGATATGGCTGCTGGTATTGTCAAGGAACTGGATAGTTCCAACCGTTCTTACTATAAAGTTGATGACATTGTGAAGCTCCTGGATGTCAGCCAGTCCAAAGCGTATAACATGATCCGGGAAATGCGTCAGGAGTGCATTGATAGCGGTAAACTTACAAAGGCTTATCCAAACGGGAGAATCGAAGAAATACTTTAATGAAAACTGCATGATTGAGTAAAGGAGGGAAGGAGAGAATGTATGGTTATATTTGTCCGGAATGTGGATGTTATCTGGATCCGGGAGAAAAATGTGACTGCAAAGATGAAGAGAAGATGAGAGAGGAGCGGATTGCTCGCTCGGTTGAAAAACTGTCTCACCTTATCTGCGCCGAGAACAACGGACAGATGAGAATAATTGTGTAAGGAGAAAGAAAAATGAAACCATTTGTACTGTATGACCTGATAAATAATACAGAGCAGGTTATCCTCCGGCCGGAACGGGTTGCATTATATAATCCGCAGGTTCTGAAGAAATATTCACGAAAAGAGCAATGAAAAGATTTCTCAGAGTAGTGAAAGAAAAACTAAAATGGGCGGCGATCATGCTCGCACAACTGGCAATATCGTTTGCATCCGGAATCCTTTTTACATAGCAATAGCAGAGAAACTTCGTGAAGTGAGAGGATATGATGCTATAGGCGGAGAAGTATTCGCGGCCGGACTTGTGGCATACGGAATGTTTTTGTTTTGCAATGGTTAGAGATTGGTTATGGACAAGAAGACAATAGAGGAGATGATCGGAAGAGAAATCAATGAAGAAGACTATCAGCTTGCTGTAGGTACAGCAACGAAAAAGCTCCAATCCATAATACAGCGTTATGGCGATGCCAACGGTGTTAGACGGACACCATGGTATCTGGCTGAATTAGTGATTGAAGCTTTAACTTAGAAACTTTTTTCGGATTTCACAATCGCTTTCGAGTGAATCAAGGGTGAAAAACCTATACACCCACATCCGTATTTTAGCATGGATGTGGGAAAAAGTCAATGAATACGGAGGAAAATCAATGAGCAAAGAATTTTTTTATCATCATTACCGGAGGTAATGGATCATTATTCTCAGTGCAACTTATTGTTGCCGACATCTACGGATGTTCAGTTAAACCCTTTCTACAAATTTCATGTCGAAGAAGTTCCGGTGGATCTCGGAGAAAATAGCGGAGACATTTTTAAAGTCGGTTCTGTGGACAGCGGAAAGAAGGGACCGGAGTGGAAATACAATCTGGGTAAGTGCATTTTCGCTTACAAAACCGATGCTTAATAAACTCGCTATGGCTGCTGGGATTCAGTTCAATCCAAAGGAAACATATGGAGAAAGAATTGATAAGTACACATACCGGGCACAGGCACAGCCATGAAAAAGGCGGATGGTACAGCAAGAACAGAAACGGATCAGAAAGTGATCTGCCTGGAAGATGAAGAGGCTAAGTTCCGAATTGAATTCGGTGATAAAGCAGTGAAAGGCATTACCGATGAAAAGCAGGCGAAAGCTGCAGCTGAACTCTTCAAAGGCGAGTTTAAGAAATTGAAGAATAAATTCGGAAAAGAAGTCAATGGATATGTGATTGACGAGTGTGACAGAGAAAAATATATCGAGAGATCTGTTCTTGTAAATATGACGCAGCTTAGAAAGACCTGGGCAGAAAAAGGCTATGACCGGAGCAAAACTCCGTGTTATTCGTGCTTTGCTCGGACTGAAAGGAACATATACTCATGAAGAACTCAAGAAAACTTCGCCATTCCGACGGTTGTATTTTCGCCTGATTATTCCGATCCGAATGTCCGTCAGGCAATGCTTACGCAGGAATGCAGTCCGTGAATAATATGTTCGGCACACCAGAAATTCCTGTAAGACGTGTGGATTTTGAAACAGAAAATACATTTGATGTTTCTGAATATGCCGACAATCCGGCATTTCAGAGCGATATTCCGGAAGATGATTTTTCTGGAGAATATCAGGAACCGGTACACGATGGAGTTGCCCCTGATGAGTCGGCGGGCAGTGATCTTGCACAAGAGGAAAACGGACTTTTTTGTAATGATTGCGGAGCAGAGATCAACGAAAGAGTTTACGAATACTCTTTGAATAAGTTTGGCCGGCCGCTTTGCATTAAATGCCAGAGAGGGGTAACAAGTAATGAAACTCATAAAAATTACAACAGATAATGAGATTTCAGTACATGAATTCCCTGAAGGTAATTATTCCGAGCAGAATGAGGCGCTCGCAGATCTCATCGGTCGAAATGTAGACTGTGTGAGCATGTAATGCCAAACAGGTTATACAAAGAGCTTGGAGGATCAAACAAGGTTGGAAAAGCAAAGGGAAGCTGCGTGAGCATGCTGGTTGATGAAGAATTTCTTTACCATGATCTTGATATGAATGGTGTGGGAAGTTTTCCTGTATGAAACAGACAAACATGGATCTCCGATTATGGGAAATATCCTGATTGTCGGAGAAGTATGGACAGGTGATGGAATCGCCTTCTGCGGAATGTCAGAACAGCAGTTCAATATTCTTTATCCGAAATTAGAGGAATTAACAAAGAAAGCGAGGAAATGTAATGAAAGTATTGCATACAGCTGACTGGCACATTGGCCAGTTTAAAGTCCTGTTGAGGACGGAGTGAATCTCCGTTCCCTGGATACAGTAAAATGCTTGGAATATATGGTTGAAAAGGCGAAGGAAGAAAAGCCGGATCTGGTTTGTATCAGCGGTGATGTGTTCCATCAGGAGCAGATCGGACCGGTAAGATATTCTGACGAAATGGTGACTGCAACAAGGATTATTGATGAGCTGTCGAAAGTTAGCAAATTCGTGGTTGTCATGAGAGGAACACCGAACCATGACGGCGCCGGACAGTTCCGTGTACTTACAAAGATGCTGGAACACAATAAAAAGGTTGCTGTTGTTACAACGCCGCAGGTTATCAGTACGCCGATCGCTGACATTGTATGCATTCCTGGGTTTGATAAGCAGGAGTTCAGAGCTAAATTCCCTGGGCTTTCTGCAGAGGAAGAAAATCTTACATAACCAATCATATCAGCGAAATGGTTATGGGATTGAGAGCACAATGCTCACAGACAAATATTGTGGCAGATATGGTTCCTGCGATCCTGATGGCACATTATACAGTTCGGGTTGCAATATGGAATCCGGACAGACATCGTTCTTTTTCAAATTTTGAGCCGGTAATTCCGAGAGAGGCTCTGCAGACAGCACAATTCGATGCGGTTCTTCTTGGCCACATCCACCGCCCGCAGATGCTCGAAGGTCTGGAAAATGTATTTTATTCCGGTGCCATAAACGCTATGAATTTCAACGATGAAGGACAGAAACGTGGATTCTGGATCCATGAATTTGAAAAGAAAAGCCTGAAAAAGGACATTTATATGAAACTCCATACCGGAAGTTCCAGACGATTAAATGGGATAAAGAAGATGTTGCTGAATATCTCAGATCTGGAAAGATGTATCTTCTCGAGAAAAGATTACGCATCTTCCTGCATGGACGCCATAGTGAGACTGCAGTACAGCTGCGACACGGAACAGAAGAAGGCATTAAACATTCCGGTGTTACAAAAAGATTTGTATGAAATCGGAGCGTTCTATGTGGCGGATATTGAAGCTGAGAGCATGATGAACATCACGAATCGGCAGCTCCTTTCCGAAGAAAGTGATCCTCTTTTAAACCTCAAGAAATGGTTGGATGAGAAGTGCTTTACCGATTCAGAAAAAATTGTGGAACTTGCAGAGCCGATTATCGCTGATGCGATGAAGAGCAGTAACACTGTTGAGATCCACGGTGTATTCAAACCGGTAAGCATTAAGGTCAAAAACTACCGAACCTATAAGGAAGAATTCTTTGATTTCGATGATATTTCTTTCTGCACGATTAACGGTGTGAATGGAGCAGGAAAGAGCAGCCTGTTTATGGATGCGATTTCGGATTGCTTATTTGAAGAAACCAGAGAAGGAGACAACAAGTCGTGGATCAGAGGTACCGAAGATGCAGAAGCGGTTCCATTGAGTTTGTATTTGACATTGGTGAAAGCAGGTTCGGGTAGTGAGAACCAGAACAAAATCCGGAAAGCCAACATTGAACCTTTCACAGCTGAATGAGGACGGTACCGACTGGCTGAACCTTTCAAAAGAAAGAATCAATGATACACAGAGTGAGATTTTAAGGGTTCTTGGAATGGATTCCATGACATTCCGCAGCTGTGCTCTTATTATGCAGGATCAGTACGGACTGTTTTTGCAGGCGAGAAAAGATGAACGAATCTCTATCCTTGGAAATCTGTTGGGACTTGGAATTTACGGAATTATGGAGCAGGATGCGAGAAAACGTCTCAGTGATGCGAAACGTACTCTGATGCAGAAGAAAGATGCTGTAAAAATCAAAGATGACATTATCGCTAGCAAAGGCAATCCGCAGGAGGAACTGGAAGAGCTGGAAAAAGAGATTGAATCCTCGGAAAAGTTGATCGGAGAAATCTCCACAGATTTGAAAAGATGCTCAGGCACTTTTGGTTAAGTATGAAGCTGCAAAGAAAAATTGCGAAGATCTTCGCAGTAGAAAAGAACAGGTAAAAAATGAGAAAGCGTCTATTGAGGAATCCATAAATAAGCTGAACTCCATTATAGAATCCTGCGAAACAATCCTGGAAAAAGCGGATGTCATCCGGGAGAAGTCAAAAAGAGTATTCAGCTGCAGAGGATGAAATGAAGATCTTATCAGAGGAGCTTATCCGTTATGAGAGCGAGAAGAAAGCTTTTAGTAGACTGCGAAGCCAATCTCCAGAGATACCAGAACATTATTAAGAATGCAGAGTTTGAAAACGCAAGGATTGATCAGGAGCTTTCTGGGCTGGATACGGATTCTGATGATGGAATCGCTGAAAAGATTGCTGAATTGGAAGAAAAAAGAGAAGAGCTTTATGGTAATGGATAAAAGAATGCCCATGACGCTGTGTTGCAGGAAGTATCTGCAAAGCGGGATGAATTTTCAGAAAGCGAATGCTACTTATGAAACACAGCTCCGTCTGGCGGAATCAGATCTTTCAACGCAGAAAACAGCAGAAAGCCTACATGGAAGATTCCGGATGCGGATATCGAAAATGCAAACTGCAGATTTCTTAAAAAGGAAAGAGGATGCCTCTAAAATCGAAAATACAGAAAAGTGCATTTCGACGATCAAGGAGGCAATGAAAAGAGGCGGAAACTGCTTTTCAGAATTTGAACAGAAAAAGCAGGAGGAGCTGCAGAACATCGGATATTCAAAAGAAAAGGAGACGTCCATCAGAGAACGGATTGCAGAACTGGAAGTATATCAGCAAAGAAACAGAGGATTGAAGAAAGCAGGCTCAAACGTGCCCGCCTGGAGGCTGAAAAAGAGTCAAACGATAAAACTATCGCCTCATGTTCTGAAAAAACGCCTCTGAGGTCAAATTACAGGCTCAAGAGATAACGGAAAGAGTTAATAACCTTTCGGAAAGAGTTAATTTATACGAACAGGTCAAAGAAAAGGCTGACGGACTGAAAGTATATGCGGAACAGGAGAAGTCCTTCCGGTATATGAGGAAAGAGGAAAAAATGCCAGGAAAATATGGCAATGCAGGAAAAGCAGCTTGAAAAGAAAGATGAAGAGCTGATCGTTATGGTAGCCGATATGATTTCTGCATCTGAACTTATGGAAAGTTTTGATTCAGGTATGGAATCCAAAGTTTCTGATCTTGAGGAAAGAATGGAAACTGAAAAGAAAAAGCTTCAGGATTTGCAGGTGCAGAAAGGAACACTTATCCAGAAGGCGGAAGATGTTAAGTCCATGAAAGAGGAGATTTCCGAACTGAAGAAAGATATTGAAGCATGTGCCTTTATTACAACGAGATATGACGTTTTAAAGCAGGCATTCTCACAGGACGGCGTTCCTCATCAGATTATCCGGAATATCATTCCGCATATCACGGACACGGCAAACAATATCCTTGGCCAGATGACCGGAGGAACAATGGGCGTCGATTTTCGTGATGGAGCGAACGGTAAAAGGAAAAGACGGTGACAAGGCTACACTGGATGTCCTGATCGAGGAGTATGGTAAGACAACACTTCCATACGCATCAAGAGCGGCGGTGAGAAAGTAAAGCGTCATTGGCTGTTATCCTTGCATTGTCTGAAATTAAGGCTACAGCCGCCGGTATCCAACGGAATGTTGTTCATTGATGAGCCTCCATTCCTTGATGATGACGGAACACAGGCTTATGTGGATTCCTTGAGGCGATCCGCCAGCGGTATCCGGATGTAAAAGTAATGGCAATCACACATGATGATGCCATGAAAGCACGATTCAATCAGAGTGTGACCGTTATCAAAACGGAAGAGGGCTCTAAAGTAATTTACTAGGAGGCACCTATATGGGAAAAACGATACTATTGGTTAAAGCTGCCGGATGATTTCTTCCGGCAGAAGCCAATAAAAAACTCCGCAAGATCGCCGGTGGAGATACTTATACAATCATTTATCTGAAAATGCTGCTTATCGCCATGAAACAGGACGGCCGGCTTTACTTTGAGGGGAGTGGAAGATGACTTCTACGAAGAACTCGCCCTGGAACTGGATGAAGAAGCAGAAAACGTTAATGTAACCGTCAGATTCCTGCTTGCACAGGGTTAATAGAGTTGGTTGATGAAACGGGAGTACCGCCTAACGGAATGCGATAAAAATGGTGGGTTCCGAGGCGGCGAGTACACAGCGTTCAAGACAGTGTAGAGAGAGAAAAGCGTTGCAATGCAACACCAATGCAACACCATGCAACACATTGGAACAAAACGGGAGCGTAGAAAGAGATAGAGAAAAGATAGAGATAGATAAAGAGAAAGATATAATTACATTATGCCCGGAGGTAGAATCCTCCGAGCAGAAGGTGTTCATATCCTTACCACTTGTTACCGGATCCGGTTCTTTCGATGTCACTTTTGACTATTTGAATTCTCTCCGACAGTTATATCCGGCGATTGATGTGGAACAGGAATTTAGAAAAATGTGTGGATGGCTTGATAGCAATGAGAAACAGAAAGACTGCAAGAGGAATCAAAAGATTTATTACCGGGTGGCTGAGCAGGGCACAGGATAAGGCACCTGCATACAGACTCCTCACCGGTGGAAACCGGAACATTGGAACAGAACAGTATATGGAATCGACTGCGGGGTGGAATGATTGACAGCAGAACAATTCGATATCATCAGAGCGATTATCAAAGTGCATATCCGTCTTTTAACATCATGCCGGACAAATACAGCATAAAGCTGTGGTACACGATGCTCGGAGATCTTGATTACAGTCTGTGTGAGACAGCACTTCAGGAATTGATAGCAACACACACTTACCCGCCTGCAGATTTCGAGATAAGAGCAAAATGTGCTGAGTACACAGCACCACAGCTAAAAGACGCCGGGAGGCCTGGGAAGATGTCCAGAAGGCGATTCAGAAATATGGGTATTACAGATCTGATGAGGCTATGGAGCCTTTCCGTCCAACGAAGCAGGCTGTTGAGAGAATAGGGTTCCGTGAATTGTGCTACGGAGATAACCCTGTGGCAAACAGAGCACATTTCTTCAAGATATATGATGCGATTGTGGAACGTGCGGTAAATGAATCCATGGTACCTGCGGCGGTGCTGGAAAAGAAGCGGGAATACATAGGCATGATTGAAGAAAAAGTTCCGAAAAGCCGAAGATCGAGCAGAAAACCGAAGAACCATTCCGTCCATCCTCACCGGAGTTCATTGACAGGCTGATGAGAGAGAAAGGATTGAGATGACAATGACCGGCGAAAACAGGAACGAAAAAAAGAGTTCATAAAATATTTAATGAGATGTGCTACAGCAGGAGCGGATGGCAAGTGTGGTCAGATCTGATAAGCACAATGGCTTGCAGTATTGCAAATGCAGTAGACAGATCTGAACCGAGGTTCAGCAACCGGGAAAAAGGAATATGCACATTGTATCGAACGTCTCGGAGGAGTGGACAAACCTGCAAAGTGTTTTGCGATTGTGGTAGAAGCACTTGAGAGGAATCCAGAGCAGGACTTCCTGGGAGAGTTATACATGGAACTGGAGCTTGGGAACCATTGGAAAGGGCAGTTTTTCACACCATACTGTGTATGCAAAATGATGTCGGAGATAACGGTGGGAGATGTGGACAGGCAGATTGAGGAAAAAGGATATATATCCATCTGCGATCCTGCCTGCGGAGCCGGAGCAACTCTGATAGCAGCTGTTAACAGTATGAGGAATGCAAAAAGCATAATTTCCAGAACCATGTTTTATTTG
>VOFH01000484.1_pt1 | contig 12000 bp, 26 predicted proteins | sample 5384091 | NCBI WGS metagenome assembly VOFH01 (sample SAMN12384727, study PRJNA508395) | human gut metagenome | isolation source: healthy gut G | host: Homo sapiens
AAAGAGGCTGCATACGCAACCTCTTTTTTATCCTGTCAGAAACATTTTTTTTATTATGCTGTTAAAATTTTTACTGCCTCCACCATGTTTTACGCCGCTGCTGCTCGTATGTAATTTACTCCTGCCGCTGTCTTCTGCTTTCTTCTCTTCTATATGACGGTGTGTCACAACAGTGTTCACAAGCACATCGCTGTGTTTCTTTATATTCACTGTTCCGGACTCGTGAGCGTCATATTTATATTTGCCATTCAGCAATTTACAAAATAGTACAAGCACCAGGAATACAATAGCGCCTGGGATCAGAGCTAAAACAACGGATGTGATGACATATTCTGCCGGCGTGATCTCAATATCCGTCTCCTCATACTCATACTGATTTGACGGGATTCCTTCATCATAATAAACCAGCACATCTTTTAACATTACAGACAGACACTGTTCATATTCTCCATCTGAGATCGGTTCATATCCGTCATTTAAAAATATCTTCAATACGCGCATCCGTAAGATACCTGATTGCAATGCCACCGGTAGAAATACAGATTTCACGGTTCTGCATATCGATCAGGAGTGCAACACCATCACCGTTTTCTGCAATCGCATCAAAGAAATCATCCGCATATTCCTGCGTGGTTTTTCCATTTGTGTCATCCGTCGTCAACATCAGCATATTCCATCCGGTCTTCTCTCCCGCAGCGTCCAGTTCACTCTCAAGCGTCTCGATCTCTTCCGGTGTCAGAAGCGCAGCATCATCATATACCGTCTGTTGTGAAACATTTTTTCTTCTGCTGCAAAGCATACATGCTGTCCGCCTGCTGCAAGTAAAATCGTAAACAGCCAGGCAAATACAATACCCTTTAAACATAAAAATCTTTTTCTGTCTCATGCTAGCCCTCCCAGTAATAAAATGACCAGTGTTACCAGACTGACGATTCCACTGACAAGTGAGATTTTTTATAGTCGGTCGGGAGTTCGCCGTACACCTTTCCAGTCTGTCCGTTCATGGAAAAATAATAGATTTTTCCGTTTTTCGCCTTGTATGTAATTGTCCATACCGGCAAAAGCGTATACGACCACTTTTCTTTTTAATGCCCGGAAATCGGCATTTTTACCGACACGGAACTGTATCCATTTATTTGTTCCCTCATCAGTTTCTCTGCACTCTCACGCGCTTCCTGCTGCACTTTCTTTTCTATCTGTTTTTCTCAATATCACGCTTTTCTGCCAGAAATCCAGACAGAAATCCAAGCTGAAACTTTTTCACATCCTTAAAATCATAAGGCATTACACCGCAGATCAGCTCTGATTTGCCTTTCAAAGTGCATTTTCCGTCAGGTTTTCAAGTTTTACATCACCTTCTCTTGATACCTGATAATACTTTGTCTCCGTATATTCCGTGTTTCCGGTTCGCCACACGCGGACATTTCTCGCCTCACCCTGCATTTTTTCCCTCCAGTCTGGTATTGTAATGCCAGTATGGAAAATATACCTGTGATGCTCTCGACCTGCTTTTTGTTATAAAAGGCACGCGGGACAAATTTTTCTTGCAGACATAATCTTTTAAAACCTTTTTCTGCATCTTCCGCGACACAGAAAAACGGAATCACCTGGTCCGGCAGGAATTTACCTTCCAGCCGTCCGCCAAGTACGACCGGATTATGGCAATAATAACAGAAAGTCGCCGCTGTAGTGGCATCCGTCACAATCTGTGCACCACAGCTCGGACAGGTATAGGTCACTGCATCAGCTTCCTTCCCTGCTTCTTTATCTGACTCTTTATTTTCCGTGTTATCTTTTTCTGTTGCACTACCTGCTTTATTTCCCGGCTGGCTCTGCTTCTTATCCTCCGGTTTACCTGATGCTTTTCCTGCGCCCGCAGCATCTGCATTTTGAGGTTCCGTCGTCTGTGCCGGCTTCATGACATCTAACTCTTCCTGTGAAAACAGACTGAAACAATATTCACATTTATACTTTTTGTGTGGAAGGATCAAAAATCAGTTCTCCATCACAATTTGGACATTTAAAACTGATCACTGCCATAATTAGTCCCTCGCTTTTTCCACAGTTACTGCAGAATTTTCCTTTGTTGACCTGACCACATTCACATGTCCACTCTGCTGCCGGTGCCGGTTTTCCACACTCACTGCAGAATTTTCCCTGTATTGACATGGCCGCATTCACATGTCCACTCCATTCTTTGGTGCAGGCGCCGGTTTTTCCACATTCACTGCAGAATTTTCCCGTGTTTGACGGCCGCACTCACAGGTCCATGTGCCCGCTGCACTGCCTGCCGGATTTGGCTGGCTCTGGTTCATGGCTGCATTCTGCCCCTGATTCATGCCTCCTGCCATCTGGCTCTGTGCTGCATTTCCCATCTGCCCCTGCTGATCCTGGCGGTGTCTGAAGTGCGCCAAGTCCTGACAACGTCTGGTTCATCGCATTCATTCCCATGCCGACTCCCATAAACCCGTTCATGGCTCCTGCTGCAGTTCCACTCTTCATCGAGTGTAGTAGACATATATTTTCCAAGTTCTCTTGCTTTGGATGTCACATAGGAAATACGTGTTCCGTCTGCGGACATCTGGTTGATGGACGCCTGCAGCGCCTCTAAGAACTCTGACAGATACTGTTTCATTGATGGATGAGATCTCCACATGATCCTGATTTTTCGGGATGACTTCCGCATAGAACTGCAGCGGATTGGTGACTTTGATGGAATAAGTTACCATGTGCACGCAAAAACAATTCTGCGTTATAAAATTATCAAAGTAATTGATCGGATTTCTCGTGCCAAACTTGATCCCTTTAATTTCCTGCAGATTGATAAAGAATACTTTCTGCATCGTCGGCGTCTGTCCGCCGAATTTGAAACGGTTAAATGTTTCTTTTAATGAATCTCCAAACTGTCCGTTAAACAATGATGGCAGGGAAGAGTTATCCACTTTGTAATATCCCGGTTCTGCCGTGTAATCGACTACCTTGCCGCCATCCACTAACATCATGAACTGATTGTCATAAACATGGATGATCGAACCGTTGAAACCGTATCCGGCGTTCCCTTCCGGTATTCTGTCCTTTGCGGATCAGCACACCGCTCGTAAAGACAGTGTTGTCGCTCATGTCATCTGCTTCTCTGTGATCTTTGACCATCGTATATGGCTGCATGACATAGGATCTGATCTGGTTACCCCAGCCGATCTCTGTCACCCCGGATTCCAGCTGCTTTGGCTGCATTTTCTTCCTGTTTGAGAAGATACAGTTTGGCTTTCAGCATCTGCATTGCCTTATCTTTATTCATATGCTGCGAACGCTCATTTTGGCACTGAACGACAATTCCCGTAGGAAGGTGGGTGATTCGAATCGCGGAGGAAGTTTTATTGATATGCTGTCCACCGGCACCGCTGGAGCGGTACGTATCGATCCGAAGATCGTCTCCCGGATCTCCATGTCGAGATCTTCTTCGATATCCGGCATAACATCACAGGATACAAAAGATGTCTGGCGCTTTCCAGCCGCATTAAACGGAGAAATACGGACCAGACGGTGCACGCCTTTTTCCGATTTCAGATATCCATACGCATTCTCCCATTCACCTGAAATGTAATGGATTTGATTCCGGCCTCTTCTCCATCCAGAGAATCCAGCACTTCCACGGAAAATCCCTTTTATCTGCCCAACGTGTATACATGCGGTAAAGCATTGCTGCCCAGTCACAGGACTCCGTACCGCCCGCGCCCGCATGAAGCGACACAATGGCATTGTCCCCATCATATTCTCCCGACAGAAGCGTTTTCATACGGATATCCTCATAGGTCTGAACAAATTCTTTCATCATCTGATCGATCTCCGGGATCAGTTCCGGATCATTTTCCTCATATCCCATCTCGATCATGGTTTCAATATCATCATATTGCGCCGACAATGCCGCATAAGTTGCCACGTCGTCCTTTAAACTTTTGACTTCTTCATTGTTCTGGGAAACTTCCGGATCGTTCCAGAAATCCGCTGCCTCCATTTCCCGCTCCAATTCCTGAATTTTCTGCTCTTTGCCAGCCAAGTCAAAGTGAATCCCTCACTTCCTGCAGCGGTTCCCTGTATGCGTTCAGAGTCACTTTAAATTGATTTCCGAACTCTTCCCGGGATAAACAGCTGATGAAATCCTCATCTGTCGACCTGCCCGGTATAAAATACCAAAAACCAAGTGCCGCATATAATGCACGCCGTTCTGTCTCATTTCAAATGTTCTTTTTCAATGCGGTAAAATGAAATGAAAGCCATCCTAAAATGGCATATTCTGTCATATGTGCAGCTTTCCGGATGGGATACTCAATTTTTCTGCCATATTTCCAATCTGGTTTGTCGTCAGTATCCAGTTGGAAAATTTCATTGGCATCTTCGACCAGACGGTAACAATCCGTACCGCTTGATCTCGGAAGATTCCGTCGCAGGCTGATTGGAAAACCAAAAAATGATGATCATCCAGCCTGCCAGCATGATTCCCAGAATCGATCCGATTACTGTTTTTTCATGCTATTCTCCTGTTATTTACTGGATTTTATCCTTTAAAACCTCTATCGCCTTCTGAATCTGGTTATCATATGCCTCGTCATAAGAAGTTGCATCTTTGTCGAGATATTCGTATTCCAGTTCAATATCCGGCTCAATTCCGACACCGTGAATATAATTTCCGTTCGGAGTAAAATATTTGGCAGTGGTAAGCTTCACCGCGTCTCCATCCTCCAACGGGAAGATTGTCTGCACAATTCCTTTTCCAAATGTGTTGTTCCGATCAATGTGCCATATTTGATAATCTTTGATCGCTCCCGCCAAAATCTCAGATGCACTTGCACTCTCTCCATTAATCAGCACTGCAAGTGGATAATCCAGATATGTATCCCCGCTGGAACGTAGTATGACGGTGACCGTTTTTGTCTTCCGTGTATACAACTGTGCCTTCCGGAAGAATATCATCTAAGATCTGCACAACAGCGGTAACGAGTCCTCCACCATTATAGCGCACATCCAATACCATTGCTTTCATTCCCTCTTTATCTAAGCTCTGCCACTGCTTTTTTTCAAACTGGTCTGCAGTCTCTGTCTCAAAAGAATCAATATGGACGTAACCGATACCATTATCGAACATCTTGTGGGACACACTTGGCAGTGTTACATGTTTTACTTTCTACATCAAAGATAAATTTTCCCCGGTAGAAGGACGGTATACTTTAAATGTACCGATGTCCCCCCTCACCACGGATCAGTTTTACCAGTTCCGTCACTTCCATGCTTGTGGCATCTGTTCCGTCAACGGAAGTGATCACATCATCTTGCAAGCAGTCCTGCTTCATCCGAAGGTGTTCCTTCATAAATCTTGAAATTGATACTACCATCGTATCCTTTATCCTGCCTTAACCCCGCACCGATTCCATAATACTGTCCGGTTGTGCTCACCTGCATCTGTTGATAATCTTCTGCATTATAATAGACGGAATATTTATCCCCAATCCATCGATCATGCCCTCATACAGTCCGTCCTGTAATTCGGTATCATCCACCTCGTCATAATAGTACATATCTGTATATGCTTTCAGTTCATTGATCTTCTGAACCGTTTTTGCATCCAGGATCGAGTCCGTCTTACCAGATGCATTCGTTATGTAGATTTTTGCTCCTGTTACTTTTGTAACTACGCTCAGTGCAACAAATCCAACGAAAATCGTTCCTGCAATACCGCAGGCCGACACCTTTTGCCATCTGTCCTTTTTGCTTTTCTTCGGTTCTTCGATTGGCTTGGCATAATCTCCGGAACCTGCTGCTCATTTTTTATTTTCCATATTCTGTCTCCATTCCTGCGCTGTTTTTATGCTGCCGTTTTGCTGCAATTTTAAAATTCCCACCTTTTGTGACCATCGCATTTTTATTTTATATTGCCTTTTATACTACACTCCCATTACTTTCATATCATTCATATGTGAAAATGCCGCTGTCCTACTACACAAACCCTACTCTCCTATAAATTTGGATGAAAAAGAGATGGTTCACAATTTGACAATCCCAAAATTAAAAGCCACCTTTTTGACCCCCAAATCCAACCAATTTAAAGGACCTTTATTGCCTGAGTCCCAAAACATCCGCATCATCTGCCCAGATAACTCCACGGGCTGACATAGCTTCCGTTTAATGATACACCAAAGTGTAAATGATTTCCAGTAGAAATACCGGTACTTCCGACCTGTGCGATCGTCTGTCCTGCTGAAACCGTCTGTCCAGGCGAAACAAGAAGTGCAGATGCATGCATATATACGGTATACAATCCGCCGCCATGATCGATCATCACATAGTTACCAGCAGCACTGCTGTAAGCCGCAGTCGTAACCGTTCCATCCGCCGCAGCCACGATCGCAGCGCCTCCGGACGCACCGATGTCAATTCCTTTATGATTGGAAGAAGCGCCTCCCATCGGCGACACACGCGTCCCATAATCACTGGTCACACGCGTACTGCTCGGACACGGCCAGGTAAACACACCTCCGGTATAATGGTTATCCTGTTTACCGGCAGCAGCCTTCTCTGCCTCAATGCGCCTGATCTCGGCAATGATCTCCTCCTGCGCCTGAATCTCCGCCGCATAATAGTCGGCGTCGCTCTGTGCAGAATCAATGTTTCCCTCAATTCCGGCAAGTTCCGTCTCCCGCTGCTTCATAAGCGCTGCAACTGAAGCCTTTTCCTGCTCCACAGAGGCTTTCTCCTGCTCCACTTCTTTTTTTCATTTCCTCTAACGTGGCATAGTCTTCTTCTAACTGCTGTTCCACGCCGTCAATATAGGCAACCGTCTCCTGATATTCCTTTAGCTTTTTTCCGGTCATATTCCTGGATCTGTATGATATACTCAGCAGAATTTAAAAAATCCGAAAAACTTTCCGAATCAAAAAGTGCCTCAAAGTAAGACTCCTGTGCATTCTCATACATAAACTGTATGCGCACTTTCATGTCCGCATACTGCTGCTCTTCCTGCTTTTTTGCATCTTCAAGCTGGTCTTTTGTGTCCTCGATCTGATCCTTCTTCTCTGTCAGCTCCTGATTTTTCTGTGCAAGCTGGTTTTCTAAAGCTGTGATCCGGCTCGAAATATTCATGAGCTGCGTATTCAGATCATTTACTTTTGCCTGCACATCTCCCTTGGACTCTTTTTAGCTCGTTTATCGTCTGTTTTGCCTTTTCCAGAGCTTTTTCCAAAGCCGCTTTTTCCTGCTGTGCCTCTTTTAAAGAAGTGGATGTATTTTCACTTTTCTTTGCGCTGCTGTTTTCTGCTGCTGACGTCATCTGCACTGTGGCAGCCATGCCGGTCATCACAATAAGCAATACCGCCGTTATCCTGTGTATCCATTGCCTTTTTATTAATTATCATACCTTTAAATGTTTGCGGATCGTAATCCGGCTTCCAATAAATCCAATACCAACACCAAGTAACAGTGCCACAGGAACCAATGTGTGGAATACCTGGTCCCACTTAAAAACTGGATCATATTACTGATAAATTTAAACTTATCTCCAATATATAATATGATCTTCTCATATAAAACATACAAAATGCCAAGCGGGATCGCCGCTCCGATCAGTCCGATCACAATTCCCTCAACAACAAACGGTGCCCGGACAAAATAATCTGTCGCACCGATCAGTTTCATGATACCGATCTCTTCACGGCGCACGGAAATACCGACTGTAATCGTATTGCTGATCAGGAAGACCGCAACACCGAGCAGGATCAGAATGATACCCGCGGAAATATAACCGATCAGACTGTTAAAATCGGTCAGTGTGTGCGCAACCATCTCCGACTGCTTTACTGAACGGATTCCATCTATAGACTCTAAATAAGTTACCAGCGTACTCTGCATTGATATATCATTCATATAAATGGAATAGCTTGCTGAATTGGCAAGCGGATTATCGCCTGCAAAACTTGAAGCAGCATCTTCATTTCCATCAAAATAAACATCTTTAAAACTTTCCCACGCTTCATCTGCAGATGTATATTCGCAATGTGATACCTCAACACGCTGCTTGATCAGATCACCGATTTCCTCAATGCGCTGTTCTGAGATGCCCGCATCAAAAAAATACTGTGACTGCAACACCGGATTCCGCATCCTTTACCATCGCCTGGAAGTTGGTCACGATCGAATAGAACAGACCAAACAGAAAAATACAGGCCGTCATCGTCGCTATGGATGCAAGCGAAAACATTTTATTTTTCCAGATGTTGACAAGTCCCTGTTTAATCGTATAAAAAAAAGTACTAATCCTCATAATCGTAGTCCCCCTCGCGTTTTAATACATCACGCTCAGTCAGGCTGCGGCTGATGGCATTATCGCCTGTCACAATACTGCTGGCTGTATCACTGTCATCCACGATCACACCCTTTTTGCATGGTGATGACACGTTTGTTCATGGCTTTTACGATTTCAAGGTTATGTGTAACAACGACAACCGTTGTGCCATTGTTATTGATCTCCTCCATCAGTTTCATGATCTCCCAGGCATTATTGTTATCGAGATTACCGGTCGGCTCATCCGCAAGCAGGATCTTTGGCTTATTGATCAGTGCCCTTGCGATTGCAACTCTCTGCTGCTCACCACCGGATAACTGTTTGGGATAAGAACGATACTTTGCTGCCAGTCCTACCATGGAAAGCATCAGTGGTACATTTTTTTTGATGGAACGGTGTGGACTCTCCGATGACCTTTTGGGCAAATGCGACATTATCGTAAATATTGCGGTCCTTTAACAAGCGGAAATCCTGAAATACCACGCCGATCTTACGACGGAATTTCGGGATTTGTCTTCGCCTGATCTTATTTAATTTCTGACCGTTTATCGTGATCGTACCCCTCCGTCGGTTCAAGTTCCTTCAACAAAAGCTTGATCAGCGTAGATTTTCCAGAACCACTGTCCCCGACGATGAATACAAATTCTCCTTCCTCAATGTTAAGACTCACGTCATTAAGCGCAGGTATTCCCGCGGAGTACGACTTGCTGACATGTTCTAACTTAATCATAGTGCTTCTCCATTTCTAGTAGTCCAATGACTCCATGTACTTCATATATTTTACTACCATAAGTGCGATCTTAAATGTAATAGCATCTTCAAACACACGCAGATCAAGTCCGGTTGCCTTCTGCAGCTTGTCCAGACGGTACACTAACGTGTTGCGGTGGATGTAAAGCTGTCTGGAAGTCTCTGATACGTTCAGGCTGTTCTCAAAGAACTTATTGATCGTCGTCAGCGTCTCCTCATCGAAATCATCCGGTGACTTCCCGTCAAAGATCTCCTTGATAAACATCTTACAGAGCGGGATCGGGAGCTGATAAATCAAACGTCCGATTCCAAGTGTTGAGTAAGCGATGACATCTTTTTCTTCAAAAAAGATCTTCCCTACGTCAAGTGCCATTCTTGCTTCTTTATAAGAACGTGATACTTCTTTGATCTCTCCGACGATCGTTCCATATGCCACATGAACATCGCTGTCCGAATCAGAGCGGAACAGATTCACAATGACCTCTGCGGTCTTATTCATCTCCTCGTAACCTTCGTTCTCGCCAACTTCCTTCACAACGATAATATTCTTCTCGTCGACTGCTGTGACAAAATCTTTGGTCTTTCCACCGAAAATGCCACGGATGCGCTCCAGTTCATTGCCGTCCTTGTCGCGGTTCGTCTCACGATAAACACAACACGTCTGACCTCTGTATCGATATGCAGCTTCTTGGCACGGTTATAAATATCAACCAAAAGCAGGTTATCCAAAAGCAGGTTCTTGATAAAGTTGTCTTTATCAAACCGCTCCTTATATGCTACCAGAAGATTCTGGATCTGGAAACTGGCAATCTTCCCCACCATGTATACATCATCGCTGTCGCCATTGGCAAGCAGGATATATTCTAACTGATGATCGTCAAATACCTTAAAAAACTGATAGCCGTTTACAACCTGGCTGTCTGCAGGAGATTCCACAAATGCAAGCGCCGGCTCCATATATTTGTCTGCTTCCGGAAATGTAGCAGCCAGCACCTTCCCCTCTACATCGATAATGCATAAATCAATGCGGGTAATCCCTTTAACCCGTCAATCGTATTTTGAAGTATCTGATTTGAAATCATAAGCTCCACTCCTTCTATCTTCGTTTCATTTGAAACACACCCGGCAAATCAGGTTGCTGCAGCTGTCAGCTGTCCGAATGATCCTATGCCACAGTGCATAACCTCCATTGCACGCATGGGCAACTTTCACAATAAAAATATACCCATTGTCCCCACTCAAAAATACCTAGATTCTATTTTAATGCAAAACAGCAAAAAGAAAGAGGAAATGCATATTTTTATGCACTTCCTCAATGTATGCTGCTTTTTTTTCCTATTTTTTACAGTGTACATAGTTCACAAAGAAAAAATTTATGACATCTGTTCCTGAAATCCTTCACCGAGCACTTCCCGCGCATCGGAAACGATCACAAACGCATCCGGATCTACTTCCCTTACGATCTCTTTTTACCTGCACAATCTCTTTTTGGATACTACGCAGTAAAGCATACATTTTCTGCACCGGAATACATGCCCTTTGCCCGAAGTCCTGTAACACCGCGTTCTAACTCCGTCATGATACGTTTTGCCACCTGTTCATAGTGATCCGTAATGATAAATGCTGCTTTTGAGAATTTCAAGCCTTCCATCAGTGCATCTGATACCTTGCTCGTCACAAAGATCGCAACGATCGCATACAATACTGCGTGTACACCAAATACAAATAATCCGGCAACTACGACTGCACCATCTAAAAACTGTATGATCTGCACTACAGAATAATGTTTATAATAATGCTGGATCAGCGTCGCGACCATCTCTGTTCCACCGGTCGTTGATTTTGCAAGCAGTACAAGGCCCATTCCGACACCGCCGATACAGCCGCCAAAAATTGCTGCAAGTACATAATCACCATCGGTAAGATCCACAAGCGGCAGTATATAGAGCCAGAGAGAAAGTAACAATGTTCCAACGATCGTTCTCCATATAAAACGTTTTCCTTTGATCTTTAAAGCTGCCAAAAAAAGCGGCACATTGAGTACAAGGTTCGTCAGCCACAGAAGCAAATATCCGAAGTGATCACAGTTGCAAAATATTTATTTGTCAGTACACGCTGTACCGGTGTCATAGTTGCAGGATCGGTGGAATCTCCGTAGAACAATTCCTGAAAAGACATACGTCCGATCCTTGCAACAGAGTCAAGGGATGTCAGTGCAAGTGCAGATACACACATGGTCATAAATACAGTTGCAACGGTAACAGGGACACCAAGTTTTTCAAGGAATCCTGCGACACCGGAGGAGAAGATGGAGAATGGAGTTCCATCCGGTTTTGTTCCGTTTACGGCGACTGCGCCGACAACAACTAAGGAGACGATACCGAGTAAGGATTCTACGACCATGGCACCATAGCCGACCATAGGCATGTCTTTTTCGCTGCTGATCGTCTTGGAGGATGTTCCGGAAGATACCAGACTGTGGAAACCGGAAACAGCACCGCAGGCGATCGTTACGAATAAAGTAGGGAATAAACTGCTTCCACCTACATTGAATCCGCTGAATGCATTTAACTGCATGGAAGGATGTGCAACAATGACACCAACAACTGCACCGATGATCATACCGAGCAGCATGAAAGTGGTCATGTAATCACGAGGCTGCATTAAAAGCCACATCGGCATGACAGAGGCAAGGAACAGATAAGCCATTACGATGTAGATCCATGCACTCTTTGTTGCATACATTGGAAGTTTCATACCAATGATAAACATGACAACTCAACAGGGCAATGGCAACCACTGCGCGAACCCACTCTTTCATTTTCCCGACCTTTTTCTGAATCAGGCCAAAGATGATGGCAACAACGATAAACAGCATGGAAATGGATGCCGCTGCGGACTTCGCATAGCCTGTTGCC
>VOFH01000771.1_pt1 | contig 12000 bp, 14 predicted proteins | sample 5384091 | NCBI WGS metagenome assembly VOFH01 (sample SAMN12384727, study PRJNA508395) | human gut metagenome | isolation source: healthy gut G | host: Homo sapiens
CATGATGATTTTATCGATACCTACGATGACTCCTGCCGTCAGTGAGGTAAACCACAGTTCGGCTGCGTCTTTCTCCATTTTCGTCACTTCGTCCACTCCGGTTTGTTCCATGGTCGCTTCTACCAGATTCGGGTCTGAGGTACCCGTGTGAGCGACATCTGCCTGTGCTTGCAAACTTTGGTACATCGTGTCACGTACATGGATAAGTTGCTGCACTTCCTCGAATTTGTCCGCTATTTGGGTGGCTTCTGCCTCGTACAGGTCATGCGTGTACGAGCCGATGCAGTTCGGGATGTAAGACAGGAAGTCAAGAAAACACCAACTACTCCCACTGCCAGCCATACCCGTGTCTGCTGGCGGATACCACCAACAGAGGATGATTGAAACAGCCAAAGGACGGAACAGCTTCAGTACATCCAGTGGCTCATGTTTCACCATCATCTTGTACGCCATTCCCGCTGCCATCACAATAGCGAACAGGGCAGCCAGTGCCATGCACATTTGTAGTATCCACCAGAACGGTCCCTGCGAGCCGGTAAAAGTCGCATCAGTCAGGAACTCGTTCGTTTGAAAAATCACATCGTCTATCTCTTCTTCAAGGATATTGATACCGAAATCCGAGAGTATATTTCCGTCTGCCATACGTTTTTGTTTTTTCAGTTCCCTTTGCTTACTGTTTCATCTCCGTCACCGCTGTCGCCCGTGTTATTGCCCGATTGCGGGCCGCGCACGGCAAAGCGCGATTCGTGCCACCGGCTCACCGCATCGCGGACAATACTCTTCTTATCCAGAGTACGGTCAGCGGTAGCGTTCAGTAGCGTACTTGTTACCGTAGTATTCTGCCGTTTGGCAAGGTAGCCGACAAGGATTTCGTTCTGTCGGGTTATATCCTCATAGATGCGCAGATACTCTTTTTTCCGCTGTGCGTTGGGCATATAGGCATCTTTCGTTGCATCAATGGCGCACTGGTAGATATGGTAATATTCCGTCCATCTGTCTTTATCCTCCGGTGTCCCCCCGACAGGCAAGATGCGGTCTATATTTCGTTTGAACCGTACCATCTGTCCGTTGACCTTATCGCCTTCGGCGAGCCATGCGATGTCCGCTTGACGGTCAGCCACGTTCAAGGCCTCTATCTTTGCCCGGCTCACCAATGCCGAGTCGATGGCTTCAGCTTCGTCCGTTTGGTTGTACAGGTTGACGCCCGCCAGTGTGCGGAACGACAGTTTGTTCTTGGCTGCTGCCGACTTTTTGTACTTGTTGTGCAGTATGGAATAGTAGAGGTCGGGCGAGAGTGCTCCCGTACCGGTTTCCATTACTGTTACTTGATTTTGTTTCGGCGAATCGTGGTTATAGGTCACGGATTGTGCCTTTGCCGCCGTGGTTGCAATTATTGTAACCGTCACGAGTAAGAGTATTCTGTCCATATTTACTTTCGGTTATTTTGTTACTAATCTTTCAATACTCAATGTGTTTCAATCAGTTAATCACCAGGATTATTCCACATTTCTTTTTATATTATATTCATTTCTAATCCTTTCCTCTCCCCGCAAGAAGTGCATATCATCCTTTTCAATACAAATACATTTTCTATTCGTATGAATACAGGCGATTGCAGTGCTCATGCTTCCAGAGGCAAAATCAAGGACTGTGTCACCCTCTTTCGTGTATGTTTTTATCAGATATTTCAATAATGCGACTGGTTTTTGATTAACATGAATCGTTTTGCCCTCTGATTCCGCAGTTTTGAAATATTTCACACTTCGTGGGTATCTCGTTCCTTTGTTTTCATTTCTGAATGTAGGATTTGGTACCTTGTTTACTCCTGTCCAGTTACTCCCTCTCTTTGTACGATTTTCATAAGGCTCACCTTCTTCCATGATTGGATAATAAGGAGTTCTGCCGTTACAAAAGATACTGATTAGCTCATGCGCTTTTAGAGGTTGCTTTTTAGCAAGAAGGAAATTGCTTGCTTTTGACTTTTCCCATACCCAGTCATATTTAAATTCGGCTAAATTGCCACAGCGTAAAAGGCTGCTGAACGGTTCGCTGCCAAATAAAGCCGTAGGTGCATTATCCTTTCTCACCCTTCTAATCTCCTCCCACATTTTCGAGAATGGTATTATCTTATCCCATTGCGAAGCTGTAATTCCAAAAGGTGGGTCGCATAGAACTAAATCAATACTTGATTCTGGGAGAAGAGGCATTACTTCAAGGCAATCGGCTTTATATAGCGTAATGTCTTTTGCAAAAACGATCTTTTTCATTACATCTTTTTTATTAATGTCCATTTGCCTCTTGGTTATAGGCCGGATAGACTTGTTTGTACTTAAAGTTTCTTTCTCTGTTTGTACTTCTCCGAACATCCAGGACGAAACGCTTTTCCTGCGTTTTAAGATATTCCTTAGCAATTTCGGTGCATAGAAGTCATAATCTAACTTGTGGCATTATTTACCTCCTTCCTCTTTTACCGTCAATAATCCAGTCGTCCCGCATTGCGCCACCGTCCGAAAGCACCGTCAATAATTTCCCGTTTGGTACGTTCCCGGTAAATCTTCGATTTCCAGTAGCCGATACGTACCTGTATGTATCTCCATGTCTCGATGTATGCCCGGTTCAAGTGTTGCTCAATACTGTCCAGCGACTTGTTCACGGACTCCAGTACCATCAGCAGGTCGCTGGTCGAGCAGGCCGCTGCGCCCGTGGCATACAGCACGAGGTCGCTCACCGACTTATAGAGGTGTTCTCCCTCGTTGGCGATGTCCCGTATTGCCTTTTCATTGATAGTCAGTATCAGTGCGTCTGACGGCTCGATGTTCCCATGTTTCAGGATTTTCTCATGGAAAGCCTCCAGCATGGTCTTATAGTCACCGATACGGTCACTTACCGAACTGTAGGTATCCTTCACGTTCAGCACCGTCCGTAGGGACTGGTACATCACGTCGATGACATCAAAGGCACGGGTATAGCGGTCAAGGTCGATATTCACTTCCTTGTATTTGCCCGTCTCCTCACGGCTGTACTCGTGCAGCAGTTGGTTGCTGTATTCCAGTGTGCTTCGGGCCAATAACAGGCTGCGTTGTTTCTTGTGGTCGTTGATGTACGCTTCCACCGACATGATATCGAATGTCCATTGACCCTTGGCTACATCGGGTAGTAGCGCAAGCAACGTGATGGCTATCAGCATAGTGCGTTTCATGGCCGTACCTCCTTTCTGCCACTTCGGGATGTCCGTGCGTTTTCTACCCAGCGGTCATGGCACTCTTCCACGAGCGTCAGCCTACGACCCTCGTCCGTATCGAGTTCCGGTAGCACATCCTTCAGTACGTCGATGATGTTCCGCTTGTAGTGCATCATCTTCTCCAAGGATACGAGGTCGGCGTATATTTTCGTGATACGTGAATCCACTTCTCGTGCGATTTCGAGGCGGTCACTTGACCAAAGCAGGTGGTACACGTCGCTGTTCGGTACTTCTTCCATAGGTTCTGTACGGGCATACTCGGTAGTGATTTTACAGTTGGGATATTCCCGTGCAATTTCCGATATGCGATTATTCACGATTTTAGTCTTTTCCTCGTTCGGCAGGTTCGGATCGAGTGTCAGTACATCGGCAACGTGCGTGTCTGTGTATGCCGAAGTCAATTCCCAACTGATTTGGATGATGGCACGGTGGATTTTGATACCCAGAAAGTATTTCGGCTTCCGTGCGATAGAAATAGTCGCACGGAACGTAATGATACCATTGATGTTCGGCATCGTCGCCTTACGGACGAACGTATAGCCGCTCCATGTACCTCCGTCCTGCCAAGTGAGGCTGTAGGCTGTCTTACAATCCTGCATGATGGCCGGTAGGCGGTAGTAATCATCTGTCGGCACATCGTTCTCAGCTTCCGCTTCCTGCTTCGCATCTGCGTACTCCTTCTGCTTTTGTTGCCACTCGGCAAGTTCGCTTTTCAGTTCCTCGATACGTGTCCGGTTGGAGTTATATTGTTGCCGGTAAGCTGCTGCGTCTTCCACGCTCGCCTCGGCAATTTTTTCAGAAGGTCGGCGTTTTCCTTTTCCAAGGCACTAATCTGAGATTGAAGAACGGCAACCTGATTGTCCGCTTCCCGTATCAGTGCGTCCAGTTCTGAAAGGTCCAGTTCGTTCTCCGTTACCGAGGTCTGCATGACGCACTCTTTGGAGTGGGCATCCAGTGAGCCGCCACACTTACGGCACTTGTATTGTGTCGAGCCTTGTCCCAGCGTCGCCCCGTCTGAACAGGTTACACTGATGGTCACGCTTTCACATCCCTGCAATTTTGCGGCGTCCGTCGCCTGATAATAGTTCCGTGCATCGGATGCTATGTAATAGACATAGCCTTCCTCGTTGTCATTGAACTCCGAGAGGCGGGCATTGAGCTGCGCTTTGAACGTGTTCAGATCCATCGAATAGGAATCGAAGACATCCTCATAGACTACCTCCGTCCGGTTCCAGCTCTGTGTCACATGTATCTCATAGGCGTATGCCTTCTTGGTTTGCTTGTTGCCTTTGCTGATGATGTAGGCCTGTTGTCGGGTATTGATAGTATAGGTGTAACCGTCGTTGCTGTTGTTGAGCTGTTGTACTCGGCTTCTTGACCATCCGGCATACTGTTCTGAGTTGGCAAGGGCCTGCTCCCGTTGCGAAGCGTTCGGGTAAAATCCCGGATCGCTCGTATTAAAGCGTGTCCATGCGCCCCCGTTCAATATGCTGTTGTCGTCTGTCGGTGGGTAGTAGTCGCATAGAGAAATGCTTCCTTGCTCACGCCGTGCGATATACCACCGTTGCGTGTAATAGTTCCCGACTGCATTGTCCATGTAGTCGGTCATCCACGATGTGAGGTCGTAGTTGCTGAAATTGAACAATGCGGCCACGCTGTCCTGACCGCCCACCATGTCGATTAGCAGACTACCGATGTCATGTTCCGCCTGCTCGAAGAGAGTACCGTAGTGTTCATACAGGTTGCCGATTTCATTGGCTTTGCCGCCCAACAGGTCATGGAACGCACTGCTTTGCAGTAGAGCGTCACCGAGGTTCTCCATACCAGATGTTGCCAGCCCTACGCCCATGTTATAAAGGTTGTCGATATCGCCTTTCAAGTTCTCGATGGTGAAATTGCCCGGCACTTTGGCCAAGTTGTCCAACATCCGTTGCCAATCGGTACCGCCCAGTTCTGCGAGGTTCAGCAAACTGGCGATGTCGTGGTCAATTTCCAGAAAAGCGATGTCCGAGAACGTCAGTGTGCTGTTGGTCACAACGCTTTCGAACTGCATACACAGGCTCTTCGTATCATCGCAGACTTTCATCAGGTAACTGCCCCAGTGGATGGCTGTTTGTGGTGAGCGTAGCATCAGTTTCGCTACCACCCATATTTTCGGCATGATTTTCTCCGCCACCATATGGTAAATTCGACGATAGTAGTAATTTTCCGTGCTGCTGCACCAGATGCCAAGGTCGGACAGAGCCTTGTGTTCCAAAAATTTGGAAGAAAATATCCCTGCTGCTGCCACCTCTGCCGCCGTATAGTGTTTCAGAATATCATCCACCTGCTCGCGGTAGTAGCTTTCAGCCACTACCTCCGTGCCGAATGCGGCGGCCATGGCCGCCACGGTACGTGCGTCATAGTTCACGCTGTAATATTGTGCGTGAACGTGCTGTGTCAGGGCAGGCAATAGGATAACCCAAAAGATAAACAGCCGTTTCATCGTTTCAGACCTCTTTTATGTATTCCGGTTCCTTGTGATTGAAATACCACCGCTCAGATTCGATACAATTCTCCGTGACAAGTCGGCAGAACATATCATGTATGATGGTAGTATCCTTGATGGCCCTTTTGATCCGGGCTTCTTGGGAGCCGAACCATCTCAAGAAGAAAGGCTGGTTTAGATAAGTTTCGCGCACGGTCTGATAGCGTAGCCATCCTAAGTCACTCAGTCTTTTTTCACTCATCGGACTGCTGTTCAGTTCCCGGAATAGTTCTTCACGAAATCCGTTTTCATCGAAGGCAGGTTTGCTGCTACACAGCCTGTCGCACATATCGTAAAACTCCTTTTTTCTTTGGGGTTTTCTTCATAATATCGGTTCAAGTACGTTTCCAGTTCTACATCGGACATACCCAACCGAAGGGAATACTCCGCCAATAGCCTTTCGATGGCAGCTACCTTGTCCGGTGTCATGTCATCCATACGGAGCAGGTTCTCCTTGGATAGCATACAAAACTCCCGGAGGGACAAAACAGTGAGTTCCGGATTATTGACAGAAATTTGTTCGCGCGTCAAGCTGCTTTCAAACCCCATCATATTTATTCCGTAGTCCAGTGACAGGGTGATTAAAATCCTTTTCGTTTTCATTATGATGTTATTTTAGTGGTTAAGTTCAGTACACGTCCCGCTTCATTAACTTTCTGTGCAAACGGCAATGCCTTGCCGATACCGCTGGCATCCCAGTCACGGCAATATGCCTCGATAGCCTTTTGGTGGCTGCATTGTAGCTCGCGCTTGTAAAGTTTCAGAGCCTCTTTCTCTGCCCGTTCAGTCGTGTAGGTCATGTAGCACTCGTGCGGTTCCTCCACGCCATAAACACCGCTGGTCGTGCCCCGGCGGATAAATACCTCGCGGAAGAAGCTGCGTCCTTCCTTGTTTTCGAGGCGGTTGATGGTGAAAATTTTCTTACAGTCCACGTCCGTTAGGCCAAGAATCGCCTTGATGGTGTCGAAACGTTCCTTGAATTTGCTTTGGTCAAGCAGCATCACCACATCCGAGTTGTTGATGATGGCCTCTTTCACGATTTCGCTGCCGATGATGTCCTGTATCTCCTGTGTCACCACACCTACACTGGCCCAGAATTTACGTGCCGTTTTGTACATAAATTTGATGTATTCCGCCATCAGCGGGCTGGCGATGGCTTTCCACGCTTCCTCGATGACAAGGACTTTGCGGTTCTTTTTGATGCGCATTTTCTGTAAGAAAACATCCATGATAATCAGCGTGACCAAAGGAAAAAGCAGCGGGTCATCTTTTATACTGTCGATTTCGAAGACCACGAACGTCTCGTCGAACAGCGAGCTGTCCATGTTTTCGTTCAGCGTTTTTTCGTGGTTGCCGCCCAAATAAAAGTCCTTCATCATATAGCGGTATGTCGAGAGGTCGATGCCCGTGATACGGTTCTCCTCACAGATATCCGGGATGCGCTGCACGGAATATTCATAGAAAGAGTTGAATGACAGTTCTTCCACTTTCAGTTCCTTGCGCCGACCCTCTATCTCGTCAATGATACCCTCGATGCGGGCCGCGCGTTCCCGTTCGCTTTCGTGCCGCTTCTCACTGCTGTTGCGGTCATCAATAACGAGGCTCTTACGCAAGTCCTCACGCTGTTGGGGTGTGAAGCTCTCGAAACCGTTGAAGTAGGCGTCGTAATATTCCGTGATGACGTGCTCTATCAGACGGTCTTCCGTCTTTGTGACCGTTCCCTGCGTACCTTTCCAGATAAGCAAGACGAGGTTTTTCAGGAATCCCGTTTTTTCTACGTTCATCTCTTCCCGATTGATGCGGAACGGATTCATCGTGATGGGCCGTTCCTCGGTATAGCTGATATACTTGCCGCCGAAATACTCGCATAGCCCCTCGTATGAGTTACCCGTATCGACCATTACCACGTCCGTCCCCTGTTCATGCAACTGGCGCACGACGGAATTCATGTGGAAACTCTTTCCGCTGCCCGAAGGCCCTAGGCAGAAAAAATTCGAGTTGTCGGTCAGCTTGTTCTTTCCCTCTTTTCCCGTGATGTCGATAGCTACCGGAACACCTTGGCGGTCAGTGTAATAAACTTTTAGCGGTGTTTCCTCACTATGCTGCACCCGTTCTTTGTACATCAGGCATACCGCAGCGTCGGAGAGGGTCAGAAAACGGTCATATTCCTCGTTCAGGCTGTAACAGTTGCCCGGAAACGAACTGACGAACAGTTCCAGTTGGTTGTATGCACGCTTACTGATGTGTATGCCCATGCGCCCAAAAGCGTTTTCCAAGTGATTCGTGCATTTTTGAAGGTCGGTGTCCGCAGGCACGCCCACCACCATGTTGAAGTGCGTGTACACGAGCAGTTTGCTTTCACGGGCTATTACGTCCTGTACCTGTTTGATGTCCTCTACGGCCATTTGGTTACTCGGATTGGGGATGCTTGCATGCCGGTTCTTCTTTTTATCGAGTAATGCCAGTTCCCGCTTCTGGCTGGGCAGGAAAATAATTTGGTTGTACACCACCGTTTCTGCGTTCGGAATATTATCCACCACCGAGACAAGATCCACTGGCATCTCGGTATTATTCACCTCGATATTGGTATAGGGACGTATCAGCGAGGGGAGCGCGGCGCAGTCCACGTCCACGAGGCTGTACACCTTACAGCGTTTGTCACCCATAGATACCGTTTCGTCGTCAGCCTTGACATTCGTCATCGAGACTACGGTCTTCGAAGTTCATCGCAAAGTAACGGTCCACATATTCGCTTGCCTCGGCTTTGTTCAGGAATTTCACTTGTACACCGCTGTCGCGTAGTAGGTCTCGAACCTTATAAATTTTCACGAGGAAATCGCGCCATTTCTTGCTATCGTAAGAGAAAAGACGGCTCTTCTTGGCTTCCTGTGTGATAGTCAGATAGCAAAGGCTGTCCGTGTACGGACGCCCATTAAAATAACGGAAGTACGATGCCGAGAGAAATTCTTGATTATGCTCCGGCTCGTTCGCGAACTGTTTCCTTACGAAGATGTCCTGTTTGTGCAAGGCATACCCTTCGCCCAGTGTCTGCGCAAGGGCAGAGAATAGATGCGTGAAGTCGTAATAGCTGTCAATGTCCGCTGAATACTTCTGTACCGGATTTTCGATTTTCAAGACGGCGGAATATTCGCCCGTCTTGGTGTACAGCACACCCACACCGTCTGTATCTTCCACAGAAAAATAGATATTCTGAAAGATATGCTTGCGCTTGCCGCCCGTACCGAACGTATAGACTGACAAGGCCATACCCGTACATAGGGCGATGAAAAATAAAATGATATATAGGGTCATTCCGATATTCGTTCATTAAATAGGGGCAGGTCTGCCTCGGCTGGAGACGGACCCGCCCGCGTTCAACAATCAATCAGCCACACACATTGCCGTGATGGTTTTTCTTATAGTCATACTTTGTGCGAATAGGTATACACATACACTCCACGTTTTACATTTTTACTGTGCAGCCCCTTTCGCTGTTTGAGGATGATAAGCACGATTCCCGCAGATAAGACAGTTGCCAATACGACCAGTCCGGCCACAAAGCCCATAAGACAGTAAGCGGCGATGAAGCCCACAATGGCCCCACCAGCTACGCCTGCCGCCCAATAGATGTAGCGACCTTGTAATCCCATCAGTTCCTTAGTCATTCCTCCTGGCTGTTTATGCGTTAATTCCGAAGAATAGAGGTAATGCTTGGGCTGCCGCAATCAGGAAAAGGCACGCCCCAACCACCATCATAATCTTCTTCTTGACATCCTGTTCCTCGTTGTTCATGGCGATATACACCGAAATGGCTCCGATGATGGCCACAACACCAGCAATGGCATAGCAGAGTTTGACCATCACAGGAACGTATTTCACGATTTCCTCGGCTACGGTTGATAGAGCTGTCGTACCGGCTGAGTAATCGCCTGCCGTACTTTGAGCCATAGTCGCCTGTGTTCATTTTGATATAGATTTGGAGCGCGGCAACGACTACGAAAACCGAGGCGACAGCGTAGCAGATGTACAGCACGTACAGCATCATCGTCACCACGAAGTCGTGCATCGTTGCAAGTGCGTCTGCACCCCAACTGTAGTTTACGCTGCCGCTTTTGGCGAATACCGCCTAAGGGACAAAGCACAGTGCACATAATATTTTTTTGCTTTCGACATTTTACAATCGGTCTTTGAGAGGTTTCCATACCAGTTCCGGACGGTTGTCCGTCTTTCCTTTGGCAAGCATCGCTTTGTACAGTTCGTCTGCCGTGTATGCGTCCGACAGGTAGGTCTCGGTTTCTTCCATCTGTTCCTCCGCTTGGGCTTTCAGCCGTTTCAGCTTCTCCGCCACGGCTATCTCGCCATTATTCTCTGCGGTTTCCGTCTCCTGTGGTGTAGGTGAAGCGGTAGGGGCAACATCTGTTTCATACTTCTCATTACCCACATTGAATCCCGTATCGCTCTCCGTCACGGACACACTCTGTTCATCTTCCGGCGCACCGAGGTCAAATACCTCTTCTTCCGGCTTACCATTTCCTTTTTTTCATAAAGGTCCTGCACGATGATAACCGCATAATAGACGAGATAGGCAACTGTCAGGACAATGGTGAAAATAAAATATGATTTCATATCTTTTTATGTAATATGATTTATTATATTTGATTGTGGCTGCAAAATAAGAATGGATAAGTTTAAAGATAAAATTATTGGTATCAAAGAAATGTCCTTGTTCTTGATACATCCTTTATAATAAGGGTTTCGCACCTCGTATCCACCGGATATGTTGCCAAAAGCCAGTGCAAAGTAACGTCGCTGGCGCAGTTCGTAATGCACTTCCTTACAGAACATTCGTCCGATATCCGAATCAATCATACGTGAATGGAGATATGAGAACAGTGCGTGGTGTCGCAGCGGCACGATAATCAGATTTTTCATGTCGGCTTCCACGGGTCGGAACGTTGTGGGCAATGTCCGGGTTTTCGGTAGCGATACACCATTGACATGCCGTTCGATGTATGCTAATGCTTCACTCACACTTGATTGCCTCGTAAGCTGTCATCATGGCTTGCAGCATATTTTCAAACCCACGGATAGGTTTGTCTCCAAACGCAGCGGAAAGGGCTTCACGGTGCTGTTCGACGCTTAGTTCCATAAAACCCGTCCGCTGTTTCGGTTTCTGATGTGGGGCATTCTCAAACAAATGCCCTTCTGCGAGAACCGGGAGCCCGCCCTCATTAACAGTGAAAGCAAAGGGTTTAAACTCTTTCTCACGGATGTGTAACGCATGAACCTCGCTGACGTTGGGACAATCGTTGTTTTTGCTGATGACCAGTACAGTCTCCGCCTTGTTTGCTCATTTCCGTACCGATATGCCCGGACAATGAAAGCGGCTCTGTTCCGTGTCCACGTACAGAATCTTACGTTTACCTTCCGGGAGGTGCGCCCGGTAGTTCAGCACTTGTTTTCCTGCCAGCGATGCAGCGACAATGGCCGAAACGTTAAATGTTTTTTTTGATTTCGCCTTGCCGGTTGATGCGCTGAAGTTGCCGAGCGTAGCAATGGTCGAGTTGTCTATCCAGATAATCTGTGGCGGCGTTTCATAGGTGTCCGTCGCCCGAATCTGCGAGGCGGAGAGGATATCCGATAAGAAATCCTCCTCCGGCCTCATATCCACATTATATTCAGTTCTTCTTTCGTTTTCCATGGCGTCTTTGATTAAAGAAAGGTTGTGTGGCAGCGGCCTCGTTTGCCATACGTGCTGCTTCATCTACGGTTGGTTCATAATTCTGCAAAAGCCATTCATCCAGATCTTCTTTGGCGAAATATATCATTTTGCCACGTGGCTTGTAATGCGGAATCTCCTTGCCTGATGTTAGCTTGTACAGCATACTCTCGGATATTCCGATATACATACAAGCCTCTTGGAAGGTAAACACCTGTTTGGTGGTATATATATTTTTTCCAGCAATGCGATGCGTTCCAACAGACTCTCTATCGGATCTAATTTCTTTAGGATGGCTTCGACGCTTGTAAGCCGTTCACTCAGCCGTTCCATGAATGTCAATCTATTATTTTGCATAAATGAGTTATTATAAAATTAGACAATGGAAGTATGCCCTCCGTTATGTAGCGCGCTAACGGAGGGCAAAGATAGGGCAACCCAAAAGGTCAGCATGAGTTTGCACCGTGATAGTAACCACGTATCACGGCAACTATCACGCTTTTACCTTTCACA
>VOFH01000796.1_pt1 | contig 12000 bp, 22 predicted proteins | sample 5384091 | NCBI WGS metagenome assembly VOFH01 (sample SAMN12384727, study PRJNA508395) | human gut metagenome | isolation source: healthy gut G | host: Homo sapiens
TATGTCGGTACATTAACCATACATTTCTTCCATGTCAAATTCTTCAGGCATATCAACAGTTACAACCTCGCCGTCTTTGATTGTCTTCCCCACCCAGAAACGACTTCTAAGTTCGCAGCCTCCTTCAACCGGTCTAATTGTATGTAGAAATGTATTAAAGGGAACTTTGTGATCTGGATCTTCAGTCTTGATTTTTGCTGCTTTTTCGGGTCCGTAAATAAAATCAAGCAACCACTCATCCATAAACACGTTGCCATTGCATGTGCCTTTACTGGCGAAACCATTACCTTTAACATGTCCAAGCCATACTCCTCCGGAGAAAAAATCTAATGCACACGTCACCTTTGTCATGTACACCATGAAACCCCTTCCACTGGAAAATGTTCTTTATTCCAATTACGCGTTTTCAATGATATACCACTTGCATCTGTAAATGGATAAGGATCTTTACAAATACATTCCATATGTTCCGTAGGGAACCACATAGCCAAACGGATTGTCTCAAGCGAATGCCAGCTGAACCACCAATCAAACATCTCCGGGGTTGCATTTGGGAAGAATTGTCTGTTTGCAACGAATCCTGAACCATCTTCCATTACGCAATATCCTTCTTCCATCGATTGATCGCCTGGCAGAAACATATCGCTCCTGTTCTCAATTTTAAGTGCCAACTGAGGATTTGCCATTCCTCCATTTAAAATGTCCAATCTGCGCTGATCAATTTTTGGCATTGGACGATTAAAAATTTCAGCTAATGGGCTTTTCTTCTCCTCCTCTGATAATTCAAATCTTTCTCTGCTTTGTAAATATTCATTTTGTAATAGTGGGAAATCTAGACATGATATACTCCTTTCTCAATTCTGCTGATTGAATTTTATTAAGTTCATTTTATACATTTCCTCATTAAATGAAAGTACAAACAAAAAAGTACGACCCATTATGTTACAGTGGCGTATCTTTTGTAACATAATGTGCCGTACTCGTGTTATCGTTTTCCTTTTAATATTTATATTTTGTAAATTTTCCCATATAGGATATCCCCGCAGATTTTAGTAATGCTCTCACATGACAATTCTGGTTTTTCTATTAACCAAAATGTATATATACCGATGAAGGATGACACCATGATCTCCACCACAACATCCAAATCGTAATCAAATACTTTTGATTCTGCCGTTTTACTCTCCAAATTTTTCTCATACAAGATTTCCATTTAAACACAAAGGACGGATCTCCATTTCTACCGAGCAAAGTTGCAAAATAGTCTCTATTTTCATCAATATAACAAACTGTTTTATAGAGCAAAGGTAATTTCTTTTTCAATATCATTTTCTAACTGATTAATAAAATAATCTGATTTATTAATTTCTTCGATATTTTCAAAAGCCTATCTTCAATAGTCTGTAAAATTTGGTATTTGTCATCATAATACCTATATAAATTGGTTCTGGATATGCCTGCAGTTTCACACAACTCGTGTATAGTAATTTTTCCAATCCTTTTTCTTATAGAGCTGCATAAACGTGTCTTCAATCGTTCGGATCGTCATCATTCGATTATGTTCTTTTCTATTCACACCATGCTTCCTCCTGAAAACAATCTTGTTCATATTGTACCACATGACAACTGATTAAAAAACTGCAATCTTATTTATAATGGTCGTATTAAAGTTCATATTTTTTATTGTACCCACAGGGCTTACAGTCTTGCCTCCGCACGCCTGCCGTCCCGCACCTCCCCCCCTTCGGTCAGCTTGCCTTTTTCGCGCGACTTTGGTCGCAATGCGAAAAACGGACAGCGAAGGAACAGATGTGACCGTAGGAGTGAATGAAGTGAACGTTGGACCGCTCCTTACTCGCCAGTCCACCAGACTGTCTCCCTTCGCAGTCACGCCCTTTCGGGTTGAACCCCCGTTCCTAATTATAGACATAGAAAAACAGATACCAAACGGTATCTGTTTTCTATAATTACACCAACAGGGGTTCGAACCCTGGACACCCTGATTAAGAGTCAGGTGCTCTACCAGCTGAGCTATTGGTGCACATCTTATTCAGTTCTGTGCTCTTTGGCACATTTGATATCTTACCATTTTATGCATACATTGTCAACAACAATTTGTCCAAAAATGGATTTTTTTTATTTCCGTAGAATAGCATTGATCAAAACGGAAGATTTTATACTCATCCAGATTATGGATTGGGACCGTCAGACTTTAACGGTCCTCATAATTAAAGCTTTATCTGCACAACCGATAGCCGTCAAACCATAGACTCTTGCCGCATTTTCGATATCTTCTATTTTGATATATTCGTGAATGGAATGGGCAACGCCCAAGTCTCCAGGACCCATGACGATGCACTTGCTGTCAGTCACGCTGCTGATTGCCCCTGCATCGCTCCAGGCAGGAAAAGCGGTAACTTCTCCGCTCCAGAGGGTTTCAGCCATAGCTGACTGTACAGACAAAACCAGCGGGTCATCCTCGTCGATACAGAAAGGAACGTGGGGCAGCAAATTTTCGCCTGCAAAGACGTCGTTCACGTCAGCCTCAAACCTGGCATCCTCTTGATGCAGCGCCTGGCAAAGCAGATTCAGTTCTTCGTAAACCTGCGAGATGGTTTCGGTTGGAACACAGCGTCTGTCCAGCTTAATCAGACATTCGCCAGCCACAGTGCTGGGCTGGTCTCCCCCCTTCGATGCGGCCGATATTAATCGTCGGCACTCCAAGTACCGGATATTCTCTCGTGTTCAGCAGCGGTACATATTCCTCATAGATTCTATTGATAAAACGGGCGGCCATTTCGATGGCGTTGATGCCGTGTTCCTTATCGCCTCCATGAACCTTGTGCCCTTTGACCTTGACGTCAATCCACTCCAAACCCTTGTGACCGATGGCAATCTTCATATCCGTCGGTTCTCCCCATGATAGTGCCCTCACAAATCGGGCCATTGTTGACCAGATATTCTACGCCTCTGCCCTGCTCCTCTTCATCGGCAAGGCCGGCAAAGACCACATCGCCAGGCAGAGTGATTCCTGCACGCCGAAAAGCGATGAGAACGGCCATCATCGCCGCCACAGGACCTTTCATATCGCAGGCTCCTCTTCCATAGATTTTACCTTCTGCAATGCGCCCACTGAAAGCATCCGCCATGTCGTAGGCAGGCACTGTGTCGATGTGACCAGAGCATCAAAGATCTGCCCTTTCCGCCGCCTGCAATTCTGCCATATACATTATATCTGCCTGGTTTGATTTCCACTAACTCGCTTTCAATACCTTCTAACTGAAAACATCGTAGATATATTGTGCAATTTCCTGCTCTTGATTCTCCATAAAAGAATAGCTGGGGATTTTAATCATATCCGAGGTCAGCTTTGCGACATCTACCTTTTTAACTCCTCTATAAAACGTTCTCTCATTGTAAACCCTCCCATGGTGAACCGTGCTGACTTTTCCCTATCTACTCATCATTTTAGCCAATCCTGCTCTGCCAGTCAAGACAAGCTTTATAACCAATTCCGCATGATATGAACACGCTTTTATCATCTTCTCCTTTATATAGCAAAGCGCCCCCAATGATTGGGCAGCGCTAAGTTCATAAATAGTTATGTACGGTCTAAAGCAGCTCCAACATATTAATCAGCTGCTGATCCTCCTCCGGCGGACTTTTTCTACTCCCTCCGAAGCTTCACGATAAGAGTCCATCACGTCTCCAAAGATTTCTGCCGTTGAAGGCGGCGTATAGCTGATTGTATTGGCTCCAGCGCGGATGGTCTCCAGAATCGTTTCGTCAGTCGGCCCTCCCGTGGCGATGATCGGTACTTTTGGGTATTCCGCTCTGATGTCCCTCACCAACTGCGATGTCTTTGAGGCTGCAGAAACGTTGAGTATTGAAACCCCCGCCTCAAGTCTGGCATCAATGTCTACATTATCATTTATGACCGTGGCGATAATCGGTATATCAATTACCTTTCTGATCAAAGCGATGTTCTCATTGCTCATCGGCGCGTTCACCACAACGCCAAAAAGCCCCTGTGCTTCTGCGTCCTTAGCAATCAAAGCGGAACGAAAACCGTTGGTCATACCGCCGCCAACGCCGACTAAGACGGGGATTGACGAAGCGTTGATTATCGATTGCGAAATAATTTGCTGCGGTGTAAACGGGTAAACGGCCAGCACTGCATCTGCGTTGCAATTTCGAATAATTGCGATGTCTGTTGAAAACAATACGGATTTCATTCTGCGCCCCATGACTACGATGCCTTTCGCCTGCCAGATTACTTCCGGTATCTGCAGTGATTTGGCTCGCAAGGTCCCACTTATTCTTGGTATTTCTTTATCTCCCATTAGACCCCTCCATAATCAGTATCCTAAATAACGATAAATCATTATACACCGTACAAGAAATGAATTCAAATGATTTTTCCTTTCATATTGTTTGTTTTTTGTGTTATACTTGTATTATTTGAATAAATGAAAGGAGACATAGTGAACATGGCTTACAGATATAAAACAAAAAGGGTACTTGTTCCGTATATATCGACGTCGATATGGACGGAAATGTGCTTAAGAATGCCGTTTTTCACGGTGGCTGTAATGGAAACCTGCAGGGCATCAGCGCTTTGGTAGAAGGTCAGACATATGAAGAAATCAAGGCAAAGCTCTCTGGCATCAAATGTGGGTTCAAATCTACATCATGTCCCGACCAATTGATCAAAGCGATGGAAGAGGCAATGAGTAATGAATAATTTCCTTTGCAGGATATTTGTCAAAGACTACGAGAACACAAAGGATCCACAGGTCCGGGAGCGCTACGGAAAATTTGCGGGAGTCGTAGGCATTCTGTCAAATGTCATCCTCTGTGCTGCCAAAATCCTCGTAGGCGCCATCTCAGGCAGTATTGCCATCATCGCCGATGGAATCAACAACCTGGCAGACGCATCCTCTTCCATCATCACCCTGGCAGGGTTTAAGCTGTCCTCCCTGCCTGAAGACAAGGAGCATCCTTACGGTCACGCCAGAATCGAATATATTTCAGGTATGATCGTTTCTGTCCTCATCGTGGTCGTGGGTATTGAACTGATCAAGTCTTCTGCAGACAAGATTATGCATCCTTCCCCGCTGGAATTCAGCTGGTCCATTATCGTCGTACTGCTGCTTGCAATCGCCATCAAAATTTGGCAGGCGCTGTTCAATATTAATATCGGCAAGAGAATTAATTCCCTTACTTTGACAGCCACTGGTACAGACAGCAGAAACGACGTAATCGCCACCACCGTGGTTTCTGATCAGCATCATCGTCGGCAAACTGACCGGGCTGCAGATCGACGGCTACATGGGCTGCCTGGTAGCGCTCTTCATCATCTGGTCCGGCATCGGCCTGGTCAAAGAGACTATGAGCCCGCTGCTGGGTGAGGCGCCTGATCCTGAACTGGTGAACGCCATCAGCGATATGGCTCTGTCCTATGACGGCGTCCTGGGCATACACGATTTGGTAGTGCACAACTACGGCCCCGGCAGAATTTTCGCATCCATCCACATCGAAGTCGACGCGGAGGCCGATATGATGGAGAGCCACGATATGATCGACAATATAGAAAGAGAGATGGCTAAAAAGCTGCATATCGAAATTACCGGACACCTGGACCCTGTCAGAACCAACGACCCGGTTGTCAAAAAAATGGTGCAGCTGACCAGTGAAGTCGCTGCACAAATCGACGGCGTATCCAACATTCACGATCTGCGGATCGTCACCGGCCCCACCCATACCAATGTCATCTTTGATACGGTAGTAGCTTCTAACTGCACGCTGTCATTGAAAGAAATACACGAGGCTTTCCAAAAGGCTGTCAAGACAGAAGGCGACAATTACTTCGTCGTCATCAACTTTGATAAACCTTACACCAGTCAAATTTAATGCAATGAAAAACTGCCCTCATACAAAGATGGGCAGTTTTCTATTGCCAATGTATATCGGTGTGTATCCGTACTATGTCAGTACTAGGAGAGAATATCCTCCATTTTGCAGCACAGAAATATTTTTTGTCTTTCGTCATATCCGACATACTGTACAAGACCAGCAGATCCGTAATATGATTCTCCTTCAGATATGCTTCTAAATTTCCACTGAAATACCGCAGATCCACCATGCAGACCTGATCAAAATCTTCCGCCGCAAAAGGTGCGAAGGCGTTGGCAAAAGAATCCTTGATAATTAGAAGATTTCTTCCAGTCTTTTGCCAGTTTTTATTTCCAATCTGCCGTAATTGCCGCCAAAAAATACAGCATACTTATCTTTTCGTTGACATACTTTTTTCTGATAAATACCTCCGATGTCTTTATTATCGGCAATGACATGCCAGTTCTCCTGTGCAGAACCGATATAAGCAGTGACCTGGTCTCTGGTTCCGTCGTCCCAAAGCACCTTTGAATAGAGCGTTCCTTGAAATCGCTGGACAGCACCTCTTTCTTCAGTTCTTTTAATGAGGCGTCTGATTTTCCCATCTTCCGCCTCCATGCACCATAAGCCAAACGAGCGCCTTCTGTCGTCCAGTGGTGGTCGGTCTTGTAATAGATCTGACTGCCTTTTCTCCCTTAAAAGCGGCATACAAGTCGACATAATTGAGATTTTTCAATTGCTCTGCCGCTTCCTCAGCAAAAGAGGTTTCGTCAAAGGTCTCGCGCCTGTCGGCAATTTTCTGTCCATGATGGCAGCCGTCGTCGGCACTAAAATGACGGATTTTTGATATTCCCTCCGGCAGTCTCTGGCAGAATTCCTTAATTGTCTGCAAATTGGCCGTGAACAATTCCCTGTCTGCATCTTCTTCAGAAATCTTTTCAATCAGATATCCGTCTTTGCCCAAATACACACCGTTTAAATCTTTACTGAACAGAGCCAGCTTGGATGCGGTCTTTAAAGTAATCCAGCTATTCCGAAAGGGAAATTGATCGTCTTGATAATTCTGGAATGTCTCTTCAAACTCTCCTGACAAAATACTCGCTGCCGAAATCTGTGGTTTCTGCTGCAGATATCGGTTTTCATTTTCAGAAAAAGACTGATCTCTCAGCATCCAGCCGCCAATTCCCAGGGTAAGGAGGAACACAGCGAACAAAATGATCGTCGTCAGATTATCTATTTTTTTTCATCATGTGACCTCCTAAAATCTAAAGTAAAGAAATGGGTTATAGGTATCGCTTACGAGAAAAGCTGTGGACAGCAGAAGAATCAGCAGCAAAAACATTCTTCGCCGCCACGTAAATCGTCGGTTTCCCGGACAGCTTCTGCAGCCCTTTTCCGGCTATCCGCTTTGGTAACTCTGTAGAAGCTAGGGCCATAATGCAGAGGCTGGCTCCGCCGGTCATCAGAAAGTACAGCGATCTCTGATCTGCAAAACCCATAGAGCCAAACATGGCCCTGAGATAGGTAAGAAAAGACAAACCTGAACTTTCTGCAAAGATCACCCAACCCAAGACGATGAGGAAAAGGGCGTAAAGATGCTGTATCCAAGCAGGAAGTTTCGCCAGATATTTCAGCAGCAAAACCTTTTCCAGAATCAACAGCAGACCAAAATAGATACCCCACCAGAGAAAGTTCCAGCTGGCGCCGTGCCAGAAGCCTGTCAGCGCCCACACAATCATGATGTTGACACATTGCCTGACAAGACCTTTTCTGTTTCCCCCAGAGGAATATAAAGGTACTCTTTAAACCAGGTGCTGAGGGAAATATGCCATCTGCGCCAAAACTCTGTAATACTCTTTGCTATATAAGGGTAGTTGAAGTTCTCTAAGAATTCAAAGCCCAGCAGCTTGCCCAACCCGATGGCCATATCTGAGTAGCCCGAAAAATCAAAGTAAATCTGAAAAGTAAAGGCAATCGCACCCAGCCAAGCTGTAACAGCGGGCAAATGCTCCATGTTCATAGATGAAATTTCCGTCCAGAGCAAACCAGCCTGATTGGCTAATAGCACTTTTTGCCCAGACCGATGATAAATCTGCGTACCCCTTCAGCGCCCTGCTCCAAACTGTACTTTCGAGAACGCAGCTGCTCTTCAACGGTAACATATCTGACGATGGGTCCGGCAATCAGCTGCGGAAAAAAAGGGTGATATAGGTTGCAAAATCCAATATATTGCGCTGCGGGCGCACTTTACCCCGATAGACGTCAATTACATAGGACATCGCCTGAAAAGTGTAAAAAGAGATTCCGATGGGCAGTGTAAGCTGCAGCAGCCCAAAAGATGAGCCGATGAGTTCATTTATATTCTCGATAAAAAAATCTGCGTATTTAAAGCAGCCGAGAATCAAAAGATTCCCAGCTACTGAAAAAGCAAGTGTCAGCCGCGACGGCCTAATCCCGCCTTTTTAGATGACCCATAACCAGACCGCTTCCATAATTGAACAGAATGGATAGGACCATGACGATAATATATCGCGGTTCCCCCAGCCATAGAATGCCAGGCTTGCCGCCAAGAGAAAAAAGCATTGCGCCATCTTCCAGGGCATAGATAGTAGACGAATAATACGGCTGGAAGAAAAGTAAATAAAAATACAGTACTACTGAAGACCATCGATAATCTCCTGCAGTTTGTTTATAATTTTCTGACTGGCAGCGTCTGCTTCGCCTTCGTCGTTAAAACTATCCACGGTAATTACGTAGACATTTTAGAACCGATAGGCAGCGTTGGATTTGTATATAGATCACCATCACCATTGGCAAAGGCTGAGGTAATGTAATCTGCCACATTCTGGGTGTAGCCGGCAGAATTCTTTAATGTAAAGGTAATCGTCTTTATCCCCTTATCCAGCTGCTGCTTTATGTATTTTGGCAGGGCGTAGACGTCTTTCAGTTCTTTCGCTTCATTGGCGAGATAACAATACTTGGTGCCGTCTGCCGCCGGAATGACCTCGTGGTTCCAAGGGTAACTGCCGTCATCTTTTACACTGTCCGGAACATTAAAATTGGTGTAAGCAGGCTTTCCATTTGCTCCTCCGTCGAAGGTCACATCGCTGTGATACCAATCCCCGTCAAGCAACCAGATTCCAGGCGTGCTCCCCTTCTTCCGTTGAGTGAATAATCTGATTTTCAATCCCCAGCAGATCCATAAACAACTTAAAAGGTAGTTGCATTTCCGACGCAAATAGCCTGGTGATATTTGAGAACGCCATAAAGGCAAGTGACTGTACTGGTCGCCCGCAGAAATCGGTGCCAAGTTTTGATCATTATATGCCACATACGCTACCTGCCAGTCATAAATTGCTTTTCTTTTTCGTAATCTGACATGCCGTCTTTGATATTTTCCTTAATGACCTCCTTCGCCTTCTCCAAAACATATTTTTCCTGTTCGTTCAGTCCGTCTGTCTTGCCGGACTGATAAGCTTCAACCACTTTGCTGTCATCGTAGATGTCGTGAATATCTCCTGCTGACGCTACGTACTGCTTTACGGTATCTGCCAGTTTCGTGTTCTGTACGAACAAAACGGCTACCCCACAATCAAAGTCACTTGCATCGCAATGCATACAATGATAAATACCTTATTCTTCTTCTCCATACTCTGCTCCCTTTTAACGCAATACCCTCTCATCGCATTGATGATATCATCTGCTTTATTAGAAATAACTAAAATCACATATTGCTGCTGCACCACTACTTTACCGTTTTCAATTTTGATACTTCCTCCGGCTTGTAGTTTTGAAAATCCTGCAGACGTTTCTCCAGTCTGGCTTCCATATATTTTTGATGCCGTTTACATCACTGCTGTCTGCTACGTGGACGACAGAAATTTCATCTGCACTGCCTCCGCTGGATGCATAAGCGATTACCCCGTCGTCCACTTGCTCCTTGGAGAAATTATACAGCCTCTCAAAATTTTCGCCATAAGCATCTTCGTCATAGTTAACTGTGGTGTCGATGTCCGCTGACTTTACTTTTCCAAAGCCGTCTCCACAGCTTTCACACATTTTACAGAGTCATTCTGATTTCCGCAGGCTGTAAGTGCCAGCAGTAAAACAGCAGTCAATGTAAAAACAATTGCTCTTTTTTCATTAATTCTTGCTCCTCGCTTCCTTTGCTTCTTCTTTGTTGTCCTTTGTCGTCTCTATCGCCATTGGAAAAGTTATTTCTACTGTAAAGATATGCTCTTCCTCTGTATAGCGGAATGTTCCTGCAAATCGCTGCAGATTCGTTCACAGGTCTTCAAGCCGATGCGCGTGCTCTCGACCTTCTTCGCCTGCTCCAGAATATGATTTTCAACGACAATTTTGACAATTGTCCCGTTGAGCGCGGCTTCCACGCGAATGTCTTCTCTTTTGTCGCCGTATTTCATAATGTTAGAGAATACATTGTCGAAGAGTCTCCTGCAGGCCGGATATATCTGTCATCACATTGACTTCCTCTGGTATCGTATATTGGAAGTCCACCTTGTAATCATAACTGATGGCCTCTGCGCAGTGCTCTGCCAAAGCTGCTGGAACAGGATGCCGGCATCATAGCTCTCCAGGGTTCTGTCACTGCCCTGATTGCCGAAGACCAGAAAATACTGAAACAATTTATCCGATAGATCCTTCAACTGAAAAAGACTTATCCCCTGCAGGAAGCGATATATTTGTCCAGTTCCTCCTGTGATTTGTATTTCTTTCCTTCGATGATATCAAGGTAGCCGATCATGGATGTGAGAGGCGTCCTGATATCGTGGGACATCGCTGTAATCAGCTGTGTGTTTGCCTCCCAGGCCTCTTTTTCGTTCTGATGTTTTTGAATGATGGAGTTTCTCATATTATCCACACTAGTAGACAACGTGCCAATTTCATCATTGTGGAAGGAGTGAATTTCGTAGTCCAGCTTTTTCCATCACTGACCTGCTGTACTTCAGATGCTAATGTAATGATACGGTTCAACGTCCTCTTGTTGTAGATCAGAATTGTTGCCAATAAAGTGAGAAAAACAGAGCACCACGGTCACCAGAACCATAATCTCATGAAAATGCTGTTCCTTATACACATCTATAAAGACGTAATATCTGCCGTCTGCAAACTCAATAATTCGGTTTTTTGGCATCTGTCAGAAATGTATCCTCTGTCACCATGTCGCCTTTGATATCGCTGCTGCTTAAGTCATTATTTATCGGTGCGTCTTCATTTGCCAGGGATCATTCTGATTATCTGAATTGGAACTGCCCCACCAGCCTTTCTCAAATACATTGGTTTCGTCATTGTATATAAAGAAGTAAGTATACTTCTGTTCGTTCAGCCAATTGGTCAGAGCGTCTCGGTCCGTGGCTTCGACGTTGTATTTTTTGATGTAGCTTTCCAGGCTGTCATAAACAGCCCCCACGTTTTTTCTACCGCCTTATCGCTGGTATAATAAGTATTGGTAATATGCGTTTCAAACCACGTGCAGAAGAGATACATACAGAATGCCAATACGATGCCGGCCAAAATCGCTACCGTCATCTTGAGATTGAGAGAAATAAATCGTCTTTTTCTATTCAACCTTATACCCCTTTCCCCATACGGTTTTGATAATCTTCGGATTGTTCACGTCTTCTTCCAGTTTCTTTCTCAGGTTCAGCACATGTACCATGATGGTGTTTCCAGCGGAAGGAGATACTTCTCTCCCCAGACACCCTCGTAAAGATCCTTGTTCTCCACAATCTCCCCTTGTGTTCCATAAAGAACTGCAGAATGTCAAATTCTTTATCTGTCAAAGCGATCTTCCGATCGCCCTTCAGGGCAGATCTGGTCTTTGTATCGACGGAAATGTTGCCGCCGATGGTCGGCCTGGCCTTTGGCGCCGATTTCCCCTGATATTCTTTATAGCGGCGCAGCAAAGATTTGACCTTCATCAACAGCTCCGTCTGCGAAAAAGGCTTTACCAGATAGTCATCGCCGCCTTCGGTATAGGCTTCTACCTTGTCCTGATCCTGTGACTTTGCCGTTAGGAAAAGCACCGGAACGGGAGACTTCTTTCTGATGTATGCGCAGACTTCTACGCCTGACATCCCAGGC
>VOFH01000931.1_pt1 | contig 12000 bp, 19 predicted proteins | sample 5384091 | NCBI WGS metagenome assembly VOFH01 (sample SAMN12384727, study PRJNA508395) | human gut metagenome | isolation source: healthy gut G | host: Homo sapiens
GCTTTCCGCCGATGATGCCGAGCAGCAGAACGGAAGGAATGATAGAACTGATGAAAGAGGCCGCGGCAGCACTGGGGCAAGTGCCGCCGACATTTGCCAGCACAGGGGAGGCTCAGACGCTAACAACTTGGGAGGAGCTGCCTGTGTCTGTCATGGACGGCTGTGGTCCTGTGGGGAGGCGGTTATCACAGCAACAAGGAGTACCCTGGTCTCTCGTCGATTGAACAGCGTTTTCAGTTGATTTTGAAGACGATTACAGCTATTGCAGGTCGTTGAGATAAGCAGTCATAAAAGTTGTAGAAGTCATTCTTTAATGGCGAAGATGATTTCTCGTTTTTCGAGCGACGTAAATCTGGCGGGTACAATTGGGATGTGTGATATGAAAGCAGCTTTACTTTGCTGCTGCGCTGTGTGCCCCCAGGAATAGGCGGGCCAAAGGCTACACCCATGCCGGCGCCGATTAAATCTCGTACGGTAGAGGGACTGTCGCTTTCGAAGACGATTTTCGGTTCAAAGCCGCCGGAAAGCTTCATACACCAGCCTGTCGTCAAAATGGAAAAAGGGCTTTGTTCTGTCATGACAGATAAAAGAAGCGTTGTGAACTTCTTCTAAGTTAATGTTGTCTCTTTCTGCAAAGGAGAGTCGATGGGCACTGCTAAATAAATCTCTTCTTTGAGCACGGTGTGGGTGGTTTCGTATTGCCATCCTGGATTACAGTAGAGACACGAATATCCCAATCTTTATTGTCGATTTTTGGGAAAGTTGGAAGTTTACTTCTGGGCACCGTTCCTTGTATAATATAACTATGTCAGTGATCATTTCGGAGGCGGAAAGGATGTTTAGCTTAATCGTTCTTTCCGCCATCTCAGCGGCATGGGTCAATTCTCCTGGTATTTCATCTAGGTTTTTCATTACTGGCTCTAATTTTTCGGCCAGGAGGATTCCTTCGTCACTGAGCCTGATATTTCGTCCAGACCTGACAAAGAGACTGACGCCTAATTCCTTTTCCAGCCTTTTGATGGCTTGGCTCAATGCGGGCTGCGCAATATGAAGAAAGTCGGCAGCCTTTGTCATATGTTGATACTGTGCAGTTACGAGAAAGTATTTTAACTGTAATAGTTCCATTTCTAATCACCCCATTCATAATTTCCATGTTATCAGAATCATAAAATATATATATTATACATTAGCATAAAATAGTGATATTATAAAGTAAAAAATAAAATTAGATGTAGTGTAAACAGGAGGCAAGTGAAATGTCACAAATTTTCAGAGAGCGATTAATGCTGATTTGTTTTGGCTGTTCTTGGCCGATTTCCGTCGTGAAATCCTACCGTGCGGAGAACGGCAAAAGGGTAAGTGTAGTCTTCACTTACGCGATTATCGTCGGATACATTTGCGGCATTATGAGCAAGATTACAGGAGGAAATATCAACTACGTATTAGCATTATATGTTATCAACCTGATCATGGTATCTGTCGATATGGTGCTTTACTTTTAGAAATAGAAAAGTTAGATCGGAAGAAGAGTTAGAGAATGATGGAAAAGCAGCTAAAAAAGTACTTGCGAAGCTAATAGCATGGCGCAGAAGGGAGAAAACAAATCTTTTTTGGTTCCACCTTTCTTGCAGGAATGAACTTTGGTGAGTTCGCACAGAGGTTTAACTGCATTTACAAGATTTATAACCGCAGCTTTGCGCATCTGACTTTAGAAAAGGCGGCCGGTCTATCGCTCTTGTGTCAAAGATCTTGCACCGCGTAATCTTTTTTTCTCGGACTGGGGGAAAGAGGACGGCGATTCCTTTAAAAGAGGAATATGCAGCTTTGATTGAAGAGGTGAAAGCTGACCAGGTCAAATGTAAGATCTATCTCTTATCGGTTTTAGGCGATTCAGAACGGGTGAAGGCGATCAACGGTCAGATAAAAGAGATTGCGGAACAGAATAGCGTTGAATACATCGATGTGATGTTTGAGTTGGTTGATCGAGAGGAACATCATCAAAGACTGCTTTGATGAAGACGGCGATCCGACCATCGACGCACAAATCGCTTTGTGGCGCAGAATTGTATATCCTATGCGCAGCGGTTACGAAGCCTACGGAGACGGGATCGGGCTGGTAAGTTCAATCAATATGATATCTTAAGATTAAACAAGTATTACAGAGCATACAGAGAAAAGTGTGCTCTGTTTTTATTATGTAGTCAATATCGAAGAACGCACATTGCAAAGGATCGCCCTTTGAGACGACATGTGGAGATAGGCATCTTTGATCACGTCATTTCCACGTTTTTTATGGCGTTTATGGCAACTCTTGTAAAATGGCCGAAGCAGCACAAAAATATCGCGGCGCCAACTGGCTTGCATTTGGCATTTAGTCGTGGTACAATATCTTTGTTATTAACAACAGAAAACATATTTCATGTTCCAATTTCCATATTGGCTAAGAGGGAAGCAGGTGTAAGTCCTGCGCGGTTGCCGCCGCTGTATGGGAGGAGCGTTATCTATTATACCACTGGGATTTTAATGATGCCGGGAAGGAAGATGACGTTACGATACCTGAGCCAGAAGACCTGCTTGAAATAATTGATGCTGCCGACGGTTATCGGCGAATCGATATCATAAAGTTTTACAGGAATACGGACTGTAGCATTTTTGTGCTGCAGTCTTTTTTTAATGCACAGGAAATTCGCTATGATAAATTCCTATGAACGAAAAAAGCGGGGTGTGCAGAGGAGCATCCCCTCGCTATCCTAATTTGTTGGCATATTTATGATTTAAAGAGGAAAAGAATGAAAGACGAGAAATTAGACGAAAAAAGACATTTTGCGGTGAAAAGAACTATTAATTTATAATGTGGCTGAAAACACGGATAAAAACTTCCAAAAAGATAACCACAATTCTACGATCTGGAAGAACTATGCCGCATCTAATGCGAGGGGCCACAGTGTTTTGAGAGTTTCACTGACGAACTGCTAGACTACATACGCGCTGAAGCAAAGCGGCTCAATCATGCGCCAGCCAAAAGGAACTATTTTGGGTCATGAGAGATTATATTAAGAGGCGATTTAAGAGGTGGCCCTATGCTATGAAGGCGGCTGGCCTGACGGCATCTGCAGGAAAGGGCGGCAAAACGCTGGAGCAGATTGAAGAGGATAACAAACATTTAGAATTGTTACTGGCGAAGATCAGGGAAAAGGCTTTGGAGCTGGGTAAGATACCGCATCCAAAAGATATACCTGACGTTTGTGCAGAGATTAAAAAGTATTATAACGATTGGGAAGAGTCATAGAAGCCGCGGACATAGATCCACATACCTTAAATGAAGAGGTCGTTTACAAAATAGAAGGTCTGGAACCGCAGTATGTGCAAATGCTCGACAATGTTAAAGCATTTGCATACGAGTTGGGGCGCAGTCCCATTCATGGAGAAATTGACGCGGAGGTAAAGCGCGCTTTGATTAGAAGGTGCGGTTCATGGAGGAATGCACTATATCAGGTGGGCTTGGAACCGGTAGTCAGAATCAGACCCTTCCATGGCATATACATCGACTATAGAAAGAAAATAACCGCGACGGTCATACCAACAGCCTCTATAATTGCTATTACAGAGTGCTGAATCTTTCAGAAGAGGACAAGCGGGATTTAGAAGAAGTGAGGGCTATTTACCAGCAGACCAGGGTCATTCCGACAAAAAAGACGTATCAAAGGAGCTGCGTCTGCGGCTGCAGGAAACTTGCGGTTCTTGGGCAAATGTTCTCTATCAAATCGGTATCGATCCAAAAAGAGTACCACAGAACGATCAAAGGCGGGAAGACAAATGAAAAATAAAGGTTTGGGAGAAAGCTCTACGTTCTGTTCGTACCACCCTTTGGTGAATACGCTGTATTTTGCCCTGACTATCGGGATTACTATGTATTCTATATCACCCTATTTTTTAGCAGTGACTTTTCTCTTCTCCTGGATTTACTCTATTTTGCTGAAGGGCAGGAGCGGAATGAAGCTCAACGCTGTCATAAGCATTTTTATGTTGATTATCATGGTAGCTCTCAATCTGTTTTTTTAATAACAACGGAGCGACTGTGCTTCTCTATATCAACACGAATCGAATTACCCTTGAATCCATCTGCTTTGGCATTGCCAGCGGGGTGATGTTGATTTCGATTATCGTCTGGTTTACCTGTTTTAATGTGATTATGACGGCGGATAAACTGATTTATCTCTTTGGCAAAGCAGCGCCGGTGCTCGGTTTAACCCTCTCTATGATATTCAGGTTCGTGCCGCTTCTGAAGAGCAGATTTGCAGAGATCTCCTTAGGGCAGAAATGCATGGACAGAGGCAGAGGAAAGGGCGGCTTCCTCATGAAGGCGAGACAATTGGTGAAGAAAGTTTCTATTTTAATCGCCTGGTCCCTGGAGGCGTCCATTGAAAGCGCTGACTCCATGGAAGCCAGAGGATATGGACTGAAAGGAAGGAGCAGTTTTCATCTGTTCAAATTTTCTAAGAGACATCGCCGCCCTTTGTTTGATGCTGGCGGCTGGACTTCCTGTCGTGGCTGCAGCGTTTAAAGGAATGACGAACATGTACTTTTACCCAAAGATCGTCAGACCGGAACTGGACCTTTGGACTGCCTTGATTTTAATGTGCTACACTGTACTTGTAGCTACGCCAATTGTAATAGATATAGCAGGAGAGATTAGATGGAGACAATTAGACTTGAAAATGTAACCTTCGCCTATCCATTGGCTGACAGAAATGCCTTGAAGGACGTGAGCTTTTCAATAGATTCCAGTCAATTTATTGTTCTATGCGGTAAATCTGGCTGCGGAAAAAGCACCTTGCTGAAACAGATGAAAAAGAATTTAATTCCTTACGGACAACTTGCAGGGAACGTTTTGTACTGCGGCCAATCGGTAGCTGACTTAGAGGATCGACGCAGTGTCAGTGAAATCGGTTTTGTACAGCAAAATCCGGACAACCAAATTGTAACAGATAAAGTGTGGCATGAACTGGTCTTTTGGTTTAGAAAGCCTGGGGCTTTCGAATGCGGCAATCAAAAGAAGAGTAGCAGAGATGGCCAGTTATTTTGACATTCAGGGCTGGTTTCGAAAAAATGTGAACGAATTATCCGGCGGGCAGAAGCAGCTTCTAAATTTAGCGTCTATTATGGCGATGCAGCCGAAGCTTCTGATTTTAGACGAGCCGACTTCGCAGCTGGATCCCATTGCCGCTTCAGAGTTTTTGAGAACCGTCTACAAAATTAACAGGGATTTAGGTACGACAGTTATTATTTCCGAACACAGATTAGAAGAGATATTCCCCATGGCTGACAAGGTGATGGTCATGGACCAAGGTCAGGTCATCGCTTTTTGAAAGTCCTTCAGAAATTGGCGAGTTCCTCGCAGGAATGGGGGATCAAAACAGGCATCCGATGTTTTACGGACTGCCGTCGGTGATGCGCATCTTCTCCGATGTCTGCCCTGCAGTTAAGAGCCCTCTGACAATCAGAGAAGGCCGTCTTAGGTTGGAAGAGATGCTGACAGAGAAACCCGCAGCACAGGCTGCTGCAGATCGTGTATATGAATTGCCTAATAACGATGCAGTTCAAAAGCCAGTCATCGCTTTAAAGGATGTATGGTTTCAATACAGCAAGGGAGAGTGGTGAGGTGCTGCGAGGACTTAATTTAAATGTGGAGCGGAACCAGTGGTACTGTTTGTTGGGGGGAACGGCGTCGGCAAGAGCACCACGTTAAAAAGTCATTTCAGGAATTCTAAAACCCCAAAGGGGCTCAATCAAAGTGGACCGCACAAAACTTTCTATGCTGCCACAGAATCCGCAGGCTTTATTTACGGAAATTACAGTAGAAGAGGAACTGCTGGAAGCTCTCTATTATATCAAGATACCTGATTCTGCAAAGATAGATCAAGTGAAAAGCATGTTGGCGCTGATGGAAATTGAGCATTTAAGGAAGGCAAATCCATATGACTTAAGTGGAGGCGAACAACAACGGCTGGCTCTGGGAAAAATTTTGCTGCTGAAGCCAAAAATTTTGCTGCTGGACGAGCCGACCAAGGGGTTGGACCCTTTTTCAAGCGCACTTTGGCGGGAATTTTACGAAAGTTGGTGGAGAATGACGTTACTATTTTATGGTTTCCACGACATCGAATTTTGCGCAGAGTATGCCGATCAATGTGCAATGTTTTTTGACGGCGACATTGTTTCTGTAGGAAGGCCAAAAGAGTTTTTTTCTGGCAACAGTTTTTTATACGACGACTGCCAATAAGCTTGTAAGAGAATGGCAAAGAGATGCCATTACCTGTGAGGAGGTGTCAGCATGGCTAAAAGCTATGATTTAACCCAGTACAAGCTGCTCACCGCAAAAGGACCCTGCTGTCTGCACTGCTGATTTTTGGCAATGCCAGTTACCATTTTTATCGGCATTCAGTTTGATCAGAATAAATATATGATAATCAGTGTACTGCTTCTCATATATACCATGCTTCCTTTCTTTATGGTTTTTGAAAATCGTAAAACCGAAAGCGCGGGAAATTGTACTGATTGCCATGATGTCGGCGCTTACGGTGTGCGCACATTTTCTTTCATATTACGCTCCTCTTCAGATTGGAACCGCCATGATTATTATTTCCGGCATCTCTAGGGCCTGAGGCGGGTTTTGATAGGGCGATTTCCCGTTTTGTATGTAATTTTTACATGGGGCAAGGGCCGTGGACCCCTTGGCAGATGTTCTGCTGGGGCATTCTGGGGTTTCTGGCCGGCATGGCCTTTTAACAAGGTGGATTTGGATCAATTAAAGTCAAGAAACTTTAAATTGATCATGGGACCAGTCATCTGTATTCTGTTCGGTCTGATTATTGCTTACGTCAGCTATCAGCTTTGGCCGGGAAGAGACAAATCTCTGATTGGATGGAGGCTTTATGCCTTTGGCTTGCTTGGCTTACTGGCCGGCATGCTGTTACAGCGAAAGCGGCTGCCGGTGGACGGCATCACGTTAGCTGTTTTACCTTTTCACGACCTTTATCATCTATGGGGAATCATGAATCTCTGTGCCCTGGTTATTTCTGCAGGCACCCCGGGAGGAAACAGCCTCAGCTTAGAGAGCATGCGGGTCTTATATATATCAGGCGTACCCTATGACGCTTTTCACGCGGGATCGGCGGCTCTCTGCATTTTCCTCTTTGGGAACAGTATTATCCGGAAGCTGGAGAGAATTAAAATTAAGTATGGGATATATAAGTGAAAATACTTTGCTGTGGTGTTGACAGAGATTTTGTGCACTGCTATACTTAAATTTATAAAGTTGAATATTTACGATCTATGTTCTTCCCGTAAAGCGGGAAGCTAAGAGGGAAGCAGGTTTCAGTCCTGCGCGGTCCCGCCACTGTAAACGGAGAGTTCTTGTTGAGGCTGTGCCATCCACTGATATCATATCGGGAAGGATAACAACGAACGTTGAACCGTAAAAGCCAGGAGACCTGCATAGAGCGAACCTTCTACTGGCGCGGAAACCGGTGGGAGCTTTTTAATGTCAGTAAATACGGGCTGTGGATTACCACAGCTTTTTTTAATTCATAGGAAATTGTGTTTTACAATTTCCTATGAATTAAAAAGTGGGGGCGCCAGCCACTTTTTATTATTTTGGACTGCTTAAGGAGGAAGAGAATGAAAACAAACCAACGGATCAAACACATTACATCAGTAGTATTAATCGGCATTATGTTGTTTACTTGTTTGAGCCTTTGTAGGCCTCAACAGAGAGGACGCATACGGGGCTGCCGAAAAAACAGCAACGATTTACGTTACCATGAGCGTAAAGGAGACATTGCAGTGGCTGACGGTGAGGTCATGGCAGAGGTTCCAGTGAAGGTAAAGACGGCTGATGGAATGACGACCATCGATGCTGTCATGGAAGCTTTTTCATAAGGAGTATAAACCGGACGGATATCTCTGCGACCAGTTTGTTTCCAAACTATGGGGAATCGAAACCAGCAACACTCTGTTTTTTATCAACAACCTATCCATCACAAGCGGTGTGAAATCTGAACCTGTGAAGAACGGCGACAGAATCATTGCCTCGGTCAATGCAGATGACAAATATTACTCCGACTACTTTTTCCTATTTTGGCAAGACAGCAATTACGGGGATCACAGGAGGCTCTGTTACACTGTGCTTACAAGGGTTTATGGGGATGACACAAAACGCAGATCCCCAGGCCATTCCGAATGCAGAACTGGGAATTGTGTCAGAAGATGGATTTCAGAAATTGGACGGCATAGTAACGGACCAAGACGGTAAAGTGGTTATCCAACTAGATAAAGATACCTTTCAGGCAGGAAAAACGTATTATCTTTCTGCAAGAGGAACAGTACCGACAACTGCAACGGATTGGAATACAGCAGGCAACCCCGCCGTCAATGTGGATGCCCCGCTGATTGCGCCCATTTGTAAAATAACTGTGGACAGCAAAGGTAGCCGCCGGCGTGAAAGCAACAAGGATAACTCATTTAAAGACAAAGGCATCTAAAGGAAAGGTAACGCTGACCTGGAAGAAGACAAAAGGTTACAAGGCAGATGGATATCAGATTTATAGATCTGTCAAAAAAAGACGGCGTATATAGAAGCATTGGCAAAACCACTGCTAAAAAATATACGAACAGAAGCAGCAAAAAAGGGAACCCGTTACTACTACAAAGTGAGAGGCTATAGAACGATGGACAAGAAAAAATTGTTTATACGAAATGGTCTCAAATCGTTAGTGCGAAAGCAAAATAGAAAGATGAGGTAGGAAAGAATGAAGAGAAAAATTTTATCGCTTCTCGTTGTCCTCTGTTTGGTCATGTCGTCTATGACATGCTTTTCATGGGGCGCAGGCGGCACAGGAACGTCTTATAAGACAGCTATGCGTAAAACGGAGAACTATATGATAAAAAAGCTGTCACAGCCTGGATATGGTGATGAATGGTATATCATCGGACTTGCCAGAGGCGGCGCTGCCGTTAAAGATTCTACATATGAAACTTATTACAATAATTTAGTCAAAGAAGTAAAAAGTGTAAAGGCATACTGGACAAGAGAAAATATACAGAGTATTCCAGAGTGTGTTTAGCCGTAACCGCGATTGGTAAAGACCCAAGAAATGTGGGCGGCTACAATCTGCTGAAAAAACTGGCAGACTTTGAGAATGTAAAAATGGCAGGGTATCAACGGACCGATTTGGGCTTTGATTGCGCTAGACAGTGATATGTATAAAATTCCAACCGTAAAAAGTGTGGAAGTACAGACTACAAGAGATTTACTGATAAAAGAAATTTTGGATCAGGAAATTGAAGGCGGCGGATTTTCTCTCGATGGAAAAAGCCTGACAGCGATATAACCGGTATGGCTATCCAGGCCTTAGCCGGATATATGAACCGAAGCGATGTAAAACTGCCGTAGGCAGAGCGCTGACCGTACTCTCTGATATGCAGAAAGCTGACGGCGGTTTTGATTCATGGGGAACGAAAAATGCAGAAAGTAATTGTCGGGTGATCGTGGGTCCGACAGCTCTGGGATTGATCCAACCAAAGACGATCGCTTTATCAGGAATGGAAAATCAGTGCTCGACGCTTTGCTGACTTATTACGATGAAAACAGCGGCGGATTTCGCCATGTAAATACTAGTACTGCAGGATATAAGCCAGAGGTCAATTCCATGGCTACGGAACAGGGCTATTACACGTTAGTGGCCTATGACAGATTGCTCGGCGGAAAGCGTTCGTTATATGACATGACTGACGGAAAGACCATCTCTAAAAACCAAAGAAAGCAGTCATTCTCTCGCTGAAATCGACGAAAACAAAGACCGTGACGATTAAATGGAAAAGATTAGCGGGGCAAAGGGGTACCAAATCAGATATGCGGCCAATAGCAAGTTCACCGGCAGTAAGACTGTAGCTGCCTCCAAGTCGTCGACGGTAAAAACGATAAAATCTTTGAAAAAGGTAAAACATATTACGTAAAAGTAAGGGCTTACAAAACAGATGTCAAGGGCAACAGAATTTATGGAAGCTACAGCACGGTGCAAAGGGTTAAAGTGAAATAAGTATGGATAAGGATTTTGAAAAGAAAGTGAAGCGCAAACGGCTGCGCGTCATTGCCGTAATTCTGATTGTCGTCGCACTGGCTGTGTACCTGATTCTTGATATGAACGTTGAAAAGGCAGATTACTCGGATTCTTTGCAGGATCAAATCAAAAAACAGCTCAGGAACTGCTCTCTGCTCAACGGAACAACGCAGAAATGAAAAAAGGCCAGTACGCCCAGTACACACTGCTTGCTTTTTGAAAGGCAGATTAAGTCGGCCGAACAGATTTCAAAATCTGAGGACAGCGAGTATAACGACAAAAAAGAGGCTTATGAAGCTTTGAAAGACCAGAGACAAAGAATTTAAAATGCGGAAAACGGAGATGTCGTTGAACAGTCTGTAGTTGAGAAACTAGCTGCATCAAAAGAAGTAAAAGAGTATACGACTGAGATCAAGGATAAGAAGGAGATGACCTATACCCTTGATGGTGCAAATGTAAAAAAGCCTGTAACAATTAATTTGACAGCAAAGGAAGAGGGGCCGTATTACGAGCAGATTAATGATATTCTTCGCAAATTGTCATTGCAGGGACAGATGCTCTCTTTCTACCAGCAAGGCTCCTTTGGATGCACGCTTAAGGTTTCTATTCCTATCTACAGCGAGAAGAAAACGACAGGATGGGCATATAAAGTCGATTTAAAGCAGGGCAAATTGGAGTTCATATCCAAGGCGAAGATCGACCTAAAGGCACAGCAGGCGGCATTTTCTGTTGAGGAAGGCGGAGACTATGTCGTTCTGACGAAAAAAATCCACAAAGACGCTAAGAAGACGGTGGATATTAAAAAAGCGGAAAAAGACGTTGAAGAAAATGAAAGACAGCGGCCCCTTCAAAGGATTCCGATCAGAATAACAACACGGGAAACGGCGGCGGTTCTTCACCGGCAACGATTCCGGAAGAGAAAAAAATCTCCGTTTCCATAGAAATTAGATGTGACACGTTGGCCAACGATTTATCAAAGTTAGAGGACCCGGCGCTGGAGTCTTACGTACCATCAGACGGAACCATTCTGCCAACCACGAAGGTGACTGTCAAAAAAGACAGCACAGTCTATGATGTACTGAATAGGGTATGCAGAAATAAAAATATTCAAGTAGAGTCGTCGTATACGCCGACTTACGGTTCCTATTACGTAGAGGGCATCAATTATCTCTACGAGTTTGACGGCGGCAAGTTAAGCGGCTGGATGTACAAGGTCAATGGAAGTTTCCTAATTATGGAAGTTCTGAATACACGCTGAAAGACGGAGATAAGATCGTCTGGGTTTATACTTGCGATCTGGGCAAAGACGTAGGCGATAACAGCCTGTCGAAATAATGATATAACAGTATACTCCCTTCCGGGTAAAACATAGAAAAAAAGGTTTTACTCGGAAGGTGATTACTGATTCAGTATTGACATTTTTATTTGTCGATAATATAATGAAAATGTAAATTTTATATGAATTTTATGTTCTTCTTACTTGTAAGGAGCTAAGATGGAAGCAGGTGCAAGTCCTGCACGGTCCTGCCACTGTAATTGATGAACCTTTATTTTAAAGCAAACGCTATCCACTGAAGTATCGGGAAGGAAAATAGAGGTGCTGAATCATTAGTCAGAGACATGCATAAAATATATACTTGTTCTGGCGGAGGATCAGAGGAAGTGACTATATAGCCTAAATACGGTCGAGCTATTTTTTGTAGTTCGATTTTTATTGTTTTTATTTATGATTAGCTATTTGAAAGGAGGTCAGATTCCATGGCAGAGATGGAGACAATCAAGCTTTCCTCACAGGGAGAAAGCATTAATCGAGATTGTAAGAAAACTTACAATTCGGTGAGGTGAGAGTGATTATAACGGACGGAAAACCGATACGGGTAGA
>VOFH01000958.1_pt1 | contig 12000 bp, 12 predicted proteins | sample 5384091 | NCBI WGS metagenome assembly VOFH01 (sample SAMN12384727, study PRJNA508395) | human gut metagenome | isolation source: healthy gut G | host: Homo sapiens
ATGAACGTGTTAGTATGATTGAAGAGATGACAAAAGATCTTCCAAATGTGTCTGTCACATCGTTTGACGGACTTTTGGTCGAGCATATGAAGCAGATTGGCGCTACCATTATTGTGCGTGGTCTGCGTGCAGTGACAGATTTTGAGTATGAACTCTGATTCCAAAACACCGGCAACAAGGTTATCAGAAGATCATCAGCAACAAAGAGGCTGGTACAGCTGATGCACAGGCAAAGGCAGATGCGATCATTGCAAAAGCCCAGGTGAAAACGGATGAGCTTGTAAAGTGAACATCAGATCATGCAGCAGGCATATGCGCAGGCAAACAAGTAGTTATGATCGCAACCAAGCAGGCGCAGGAGATTTTTAGATAATGCGACCAACGATGCGAACAATATCCGTATGGGAGCCATGCAGTATACAGATGATATTTTAAGAAATAGGCAAGAACATGAGAATTATATGTCATCACTGCAGGAGTTTTATGATGTTGTATCTTCCAACCGTGCAGAATTAAATCGGCGGCAGAGGATACTGTTTCAGACAACACAGAGTCTGCAAAGATTGACATTTCTTCTGATATGTTAAAATAAAAATACACTGACTGCAGTTAAAATAAGAATATTAAAACGCCTGTTTCTTTTTCATAGTAAAAATATTGTTTTGAATTGTAAAAATGTAATTTGTTTGTAACTTTCGCAACATTTATCAGGAAAGAGTGGGGATGTGATTTTGCTGCAACAGAGATTTCTTCGTGATCTGTTACTTTTTATGCTGGTGGTTCTTATTAATGTATATCTTGGAATCTACATTGATAGTGAAGGCTTTAGAAAAACTGTTTTCCTTATGAAACAGCGTTTGAAAATTTCCGAGATGAAGAAGTATCAGAAGAGGTAATAAATTCTTTCTGTATGATTCGGACCTATGCCATGAAGGCTGTGATATTATGGCGTCTGTGAACCAGCGTGGAATTTATCCGATTTACAGCGTATCGGATGGGGTTGTGGAAAATATCGGATGGCTGCATTGGCGGTTACCGCATTGGAATCCGGAGCAGGCATGGCGCTTATTTTTATTATGCACATCTCTCGGATTATGCAAAAAGATTTCCAGATCGGAGAAGAAGTGAAAGCAGGAACTCTGATTGGCTTTATGGGAGATACCGTATAGCGATACTCCTGGTACAACCGGAAATTTTCAGTGCATCTTCATTTTGGAGTGTATTTTGATGATGAATCCGGAAAGGAGTTTAGTGTGAACCCCTTCCCTTGCTCCGTTATCTAAAATCATTGTAATAGAAAGCAGACCTATGCTAAAATAATTTTATACATTTTATGAAATTTGGAATGATCGATCAGGAAAATGCCACATCATTACAGACAATAGAAAAAGGAAAGAACGAACTTATGCGCTTGGATAAATTTTTAACAGAGATGGGTCTTGGTACCCGCTCAGAAGTAAAGAAGATTTTGAAAACAAAACAGATCACAGTCAATGGAGAGATCGTTACAAAACCGGAAACAAAGGTTGCACCGGAAAACGACCAGATATCTTATAAAGGTGAACCGGTCACTTACTGTGAATACGAATATTATCTTTTTATAAACCGGCAGGGTGTGTGACTGCAACGGAAGATCAGCTGCATAAGACGGTTATGGATTGCGCTCTGATTTATTTCCGGTAGGACGGCTGGACATTGATACGGAAGGTCTGCTTCTGATCACAAATGATGGGGCTTTGGCACATGATCTGTTAAGCCCCGCAAAACATGTAGAAAAGACATACTATGCAGTTATCGATGGCGTAGTTACAGAAAAAGATGTCAACAGCTTTGAAAACGGGGTTGACATTGGAGAGGAAAAGCTGACAAAACCCGGCAAATTACGCATCCTAAAAAGTGAACCAGAATCAGAAATTGAGTTAACAATTACAGAAGGCAGATTCCATCAGGTGAAACGAATGTTTGAGGCAGTCGGAAAGAAGGTTTTATATTTAAAACGTATTTCCATGGGACCATTGCAGCTTACCGATGATTTAAAGCCGGGAGAATATCGCCCGCTCACAGAGGAAGAGATTACTGCATTGAAAATTGTGAATAAATAAGTTATAATATTAAGGTTGCTATTTTGCAGAAAATTTTATTTTTAGATAGAAAGGTTATCACAAATGAGTCATGGATTTTTACCGATCAGTAAAGAAGATATGAAAGAAGCTGGCATCGAACAGCTTGACTTTGTATATATCTGTGGAGACGCTTACGTAGATCATCCATCTTTTGGACATGCCATTATTTCACGAATTTTGGAGGCTCATGGCTATAAAGTCGGGATCATTGCCCAGCCGGACTGGAAAGACAGAGAATCCATTAACCGGTTAGGCGAACCACGGCTCGGCTTTCTTGTTTCAGCCGGAAATATGGACTCTATGGTCAATCATTATTCCGTTTCCAAGAAAAGAAGAACCACGGATGCATTTACACCGGGCGGTGTGATGGGAAAAAGACCGGATTATGCCACGATTGTATATTGTAATCTGATTCGACAGACCTATAAACATAAGCCAATCATCATTGGTGGAATCGAGGCAAGCTTGCGTCGTCTGGCACATTATGATTACTGGTCAAATAAGTTAAAACGTTCCATTCTGCTCGATTCCGGTGCAGATCTTATCTCCTATGGAATGGGTGAACACAGTATCGTTGAGATTGCGGACGCTTTAGACAGCGGTCTGGATATTAAGGACATCACCTTCATTGATGGAACTGTTTATAAGACGAGAGACCGTGAGAGCATTTACGATGCAATCGAGCTGCCACATTTTGAGGCTTTAAAAGCAGATAAATTAGAGTATGCAAAGAGTTTTTACATACAGTACAGCAATACCGATCCTTTTTCCGGAAAACGGTTGTTCGAGACTTACGATGAAAAGCTGTTTGTCGTACAGAACCCACCGGCAAAACCATTGACACAGTCGGAGATGGATTCCGTTTACGCACTTCCTTATATGAGAGATTATCATCCTTCTTATAAAGAACTTGGCGGAGTTCCGGCGATTGAAGAAGTGAAATTCTCACTGATCAGCAACCGTGGCTGCTATGGTGGCTGCAGTTTCTGCGCGCTGACTTTCCATCAGGGAAGAATTATCCAGACGAGAAGCCACGAATCTATTTTAGCGGAGGCAAACAAGATCATCTGGGATCCTGACTTTAAAGGTTATATCCATGATGTAGGTGGTCCGACTGCGAATTTCCGTGCGCCGGCGTGCGACAAGCAAATGACAAAAGGTGCCTGTCCGCATAAGCAGTGTCTTTTCCCGAAGCCTTGCCAAAATTTAAAAGTGGATCATTCCGATTATCTGAAACTGCTCCGGAAACTGCGGGAGCTTCCAAATGTGAAGAAAGTATTCATCCGTTCGGGTATCCGTTTCGATTATCTGATTTATGATAATGACCGCACTTTTCTGCGGGAACTGTGTGAGCACCATGTCAGTGGACAGTTAAAGGTTGCACCGGAACACATTTCCGACGCAGTTTTAGAGAAAATGGGCAAGCCGGGTGTGGATGTCTATAACCGGTTTGTAAAAGCCTATAAAGATATGAATGAAAAGATTGGCAAAAAGCAGTATCTGGTTCCATATCTGATGTCCCACCCTGGTTCCACCTTGAAGGAGGCAGTGGAGCTTGCAGAATTTTTGAGGGATCTGGGATATATGCCGGAGCAGGTGCAGGATTTTTATCCAACCCCTTCCACGATCTCAACCTGTATGTATTACACAGGTGTTGATCCGAGAAATATGCAGCCAATCTATGTCGCGGTCAATCCGCATGAGAAGGCAATGCAGCGCGCATTGATCCAGTACCGGAATCCGAAGAATTACGATCTTGTCTATGAGGCACTGGTAAAAGCAGGAAGGACAGATCTGATCGGATTTGATAAGAAATGTCTGATCCGTCCAAGACAGGGTGAGTATCAAAACCATGGGGAACGCAATATGCGCCATGATGGAAAAAAGGGCAGGACAGATCAGAAACCTGCAAAGAAAAAGACTATCCGGAATGTGCATAACAAGAAAGCCTCTGGAACGAACATGAATAAATCTGCAAAGAACCGTGCGGATCACAGCAATCCTCAAAGATCTGTCAGAAAGAAAAAATAAGAAAGCGAACCTGACTTTATATGAAACAGTTTACGATCAGCCCCAACGAATCCGGGCAGCGTTTTGACAAATATTTAAAAAAATTATTGAGCAATGCATCCGGCAGTTTTGTATACAAGATGTTGCGCAAAAGAATATCACCTTAAATGACCGCAAAGCAGATGGAACAGAAAAATTAAATGCGGGAGACCTTGTAAAATTATTTTTGTCCGATGAAACTTTTGAAAAATTTTCCGGTAAAGATGAGACAAATTCCGGCTACATGAATTTAAAGTCCATTGATTCAGGCAGACTTCAGGTTGTTTATGAAGATGATGATGTGATCATTATTAACAAACCATCCGGGATGCTTTCCCAGAAGGCGGTTCCGGAGGATATTTCGGCAAATGAATATATTCTTTCTTATTTGATCCGAAAAGGTGCCTTAAGTGAGGAGCAGTTCAAAACATTTAAACCATCCATCTGCAACCGCTTAGACCGGAACACATCCGGGCTTTTGATCGCAGGAAAAACGTTAAAGGGACTTCAGACAATGGCGGAAGCGTTAAAAAACGTACTGTCCAGAAATATTACCGTTGTATTGTAAAAGGAGAGCTGCGCGAAAAAACGCATTTGAAAGGCTACCTGTCCAAAGATGAACAGAACAATAAGGTGAAAGTTGTTTCCCATATCCGCCCGGAGGAAAAAGCAGATTATCTGCCAATTGAAACGGAATACCGCCCGGTGGCAGTTTCGAATGGATATACGGAACTTGAAGTCCATCTTATTACCGGCCGATCCCACCAGATCCGTGCACATCTTGCGTCCATCGGTCATCCAATCGTCGGGGATGGGAAATATGGTGATCTGAGAACGAACGAACGTTTCCGTAAAGAGGTTCATGTTCGTTCTCAACTGCTTCATGCTTACCGTATTGTATTGGAAGACGGAAGAGAAGTGATTGCACCGTCCGGCAGGGAATTTGAGGATGCATGGGACTATATACAGACATCAGCCTTTTAATTCCAGAGTTGGAGCGGCATCGATAATATCCTGCAATGGTGTCCATGACATCAGATCGCCGGAATTATCGGAGCCGCTGTCATCGTCTGCTTTTCGTTCAAATCCATTGTCACCGTTGTGCTTCCGCTGTTTTTTTACATCCTCCGGTGTGTCCGGAAGTCTGTGATAAGCAGAAGAGTGATGAAATTCTTTGGAAATCTCATTGAAAGCTGCAACCAGACATTCTTTATCGGGATCATCGTCCGGGATTCCGCTTACCGCTGCGGCAATATAGCCGTCTGCCTCCTGCTTGGATTTTGCATGTTTTAACTGGTTTTCAAGCATTTCAGCCATTTTCTGAATGCGGAGTGCATGCTGATATTCATCCGGATAATTCATCCGCAGAAATTCCATCTCCTGCGCCGTCAGTTTTTCGCCGTGCTTTAATTTGTTTACAATATGCTGCAGTTTCTGCTGCTTTTTATCTTCCGTGTCCGCATTGTTCGTGCCCTGCGTGACTTTTTTGCATATATTGTAAAAAGTGCGTTATCAGCCGTTGGAACATTTTTTGACAGTAAGGAAGAATGATTGTTCTCTGTGAGAATGTTCAGATTTATTTGCATAAGAATGACCTCCCAATTCTTTGTATTGTATATCGGCACATTCCATAAAATTATGAAAACATTTATGCATAAATCCGGAAACGCAAACGCATGTTCTCATCTTCTGTCAGGACAGAAAAAAGTCTCCAGTGAAATATTCCCCGGAGACTTTTTTAACGTTTTTTACTTGGAAACACTGTTTATGTGACGTTTGATCGCTTCAAAACTTTCGGCGCTGACATCATGTTCAATCTTACATGCATCTTCTGCTGCAATGCGGGGATCAACCCCCAGCATGACAAGCCAGCTTGAAAGAGTGGTATGGCGTTCATAAATCTTCTCAGCGACTTCACGTCCAGATTCTGTAAGGTGAATATATCCTTCAGGGCTTACGGTAATAAAGCCATTTTCCCGGAGATTCTTCATTGCTACGCTGACGCTTGGTTTTTGAAATTCATCTCATTTGCAATGTCAATGGAACGAACATTTCCCAGCCTATGATTCAGCACCAGAATGGTCTCCAGATAATTTTCAACTGATTCATTCATTACCATAAAAATAATACCTCCCACAAAACTTCTGTATTTATCAATGTATGATTCTTTGATAAATGTATATAAAATAATCATATCATACAACCCATTTTTTTTACAAATCGGAATTGAATATTTAATAAAAATTTATCATTCGGGATATAAGAAAACAGCGTGCAATGTTTTCATTTTTCTGGCGTGTCATGCAAAAGTTATGATATAATGTGCGTAAGCAGTGAGCAGTGCCAATCGAGAATATGCTGACCGGACATGCTTGCATGGTGAGGTCTGCATATATCGAGAGTGATAGGGCGAATGCCCGACAGCCAGGAAAATCTCTGATTTTTCTGGCATGCACTGCGGACTAAAACTCACGATATAATGAAGGCAGGAAATAGAAATGGCAACGTGGAATTCACGTGGTTTAAGAGGTTCTACTTTAGAGGAATTTATCAACCGTACCAACGAAAAATATTTAGAAAACGGACTGGCTTTGATCCAGAAAGTCCCGACTCCAATCACTCCCATTAATATTGACAAGGCAACCAGACATATTACGCTGGCGTATTTCGACCAGAAGAGTACCGTCGATTACATCGGCGCGGTGCAGGGGATTCCGGTCTGTTTTGACGCAAAAGAATGTAACACAGACACCTTTCCGCTTCAGAATATCCATGAGCATCAGGTAGTCTTTATGGAGAACTTTGAAAAACAGATGGGCATTGCCTTTTTTTTTGATCAGTTTTACTGCAAGAGATGAATTTTATTATCTGCGGTTTGCAAAACTGCTGGAATTTTGGAACCGGGCAAAAGAGGGTGGCAGAAAAAGCTTCCGCTATGAAGAACTGGAGCCTGATTTTTTCTCCGGAAGAGCAGAGGCGTCCTTGTTCCATATCTGGATGCGATGCAAAAAAGATTTGGCAATGAGGGATTGACAAGCAGATATTCTTTTCATATAATAAATCAAGCAGTTTCATTTGCTACCACATTAGCATACTAAAGTGTACAAAATGAAACCTGTGAACGGATCATCCGCATGGGATGAGCATAAGGGAAAGGTATTAGATTCAATATGAAAAAACAATTATTACATACACCGGAGGGTGTGCGTGACATTTATAACGAGGAATGTGAGAAAAAGCTATTACTCAGTCGGATTTGCTTGGCATCTTAAAGGGGTACGGATATCATCCGATCCAGACGCCGACCTTTGAATTTTTTGACATTTTCGGAAAGGAGATCGGAACCACTCCTTCGAAAGAATTATATAAGTTTTTTTGACAGAGAGGGCAATACGCTTGTCTTAAGACCGGATATGACACCGTCCATCGCAAGAGCGGCTGCAAAATATTTTATGGATGAGGATATGCCGATCCGTCTCTGCTATATGGGAAATACATTTATCAATAACAGCAGTTATCAGGGCAGATTAAAAGAGAGTACACAGCTTGGTGCAGAGCTGATCGGGGACAGCACCGTGGATGCGGATGCTGAGATTTTATCGATGACGGTAGAATGTCTGCAAAAAGGCAGGACTGAAGGATTTCCAGTTAAGTGTCGGTCATGCGGATTTCTTTCAGGGACTTGTGGAGGCTGCCGGGATCAGCGAGGAGGACGAGGAAGAACTGCGTGAGCTGCTCGCCAACAAGAATTTTTTTGGTGTGGAGGAATTTGCGGAGACCTTAAACCTGAAGGCAGAGTTAAACGAGCTGTTCCATATGCTCGGCAGTCTGAATGTGGACTTAAACGACCTGAAGCGTGCGAAAGAAGCAGCTGCTTCTTACCCTAGGATTTTAGCAGCGATCCACAATTTAGAAGAACTTCATAAAGTACTTGAAGTCTATGGGATTCAAAAAAGTATATTTCCTTTGCTTGGTATTATCAGCAGTTATCAGTATTATACTGGTATTATTTTTTCCGGATATACATTCGGAAGCGGAGAACCGATCGTAAAAGGGGGGACGTTATGATAAACTTCTGACCTATTATGGAAAGACTTCCGCATCCATCGGATTTGCGATTGTCATTGACCAGTTAATGGCGGCATTATCCAGACAGAAAATCAATATCACTATAGAAACGAACGGTGAACTGATCGTGTATGCAAAGGCAGCTCAGGCGAAAGCCATTTTAAGCGCAAAAGAAAAGCGTGCGGCTGGGACTCCGGTCGAGACGATTTTAAAGGACGACACGAAAACAAACGAAGATTACCAGAACTATGCAAAGCGTAATCGTATCAGGACAGTTACTTTTATGGAGGATTAGAAAATGGAAGATATGAGATACTTGACCTTTGCATTGGGAAAGGGAAGACTCGCAAAAAAAACACTGGAATTATTCGAACAGATCGGTATTACCTGTGAGGAGATGAAAGATAAGGACACAAGAAAACTTATTTTTGTCAACGAGGAACTAAAACTTCGTTTTTTCCTTGCAAAAGGACCGGATGTTCCTACTTATGTAGAGTATGGTGCAGCTGATATCGGAATCGTTGGAAAAGACACCATATTAGAAGAAGGACGTAATATTTATGAAGTTCTTGATCTTGGATTTGGAAAATGCAGGATGTGCATCTGTGGACCAAAAGAAGCGCATGATCTGTTACAGCACCACGAACTGATCCGTGTGGCAACCAAGTACCCACACATTGCAAAAGACTATTTTTACAATAAAAACATCAGACCGTAGAGATCATTAAGTTAAACGGCTCCATCGAACTGGCACCGATCGTCGGACTGTCGAGGTGATCTGCGATATCGTAGAGACCGGCTCCACACTCCGGGAAAACGGATTGACAGTGTTAGAGGAAGTGTGTCCGCTCTCTGCCCGCATGGTAGTAAATCAGGTGAGCATGAAGATGGAAAATGAGCGGATCACAAAACTGATCTCTGATCTGAAGAATGTGATCAATACAGAAAGGAATGCAGTCCAATGAGAATTTTAAAACTGACAAAAGAAACACAGAATAATATATTGGAGAATTTATTAAAAAGAAGCCCGAACTCTTACGGCGAATTTGAGAGCCGCGTCAATGACATTATCCAGAATGTCAGGGAAAAACGTGATGAGGCGGTTTTTGAGTACACATTAAAATTTGATGGTGCCACCATCGATCAGGACAATATCCGCGTGACGGAAGAAGAGATCAAAGAAGCTTATGAGCAGGTAGACCCAAAGCTTTTAGATGTCATCTGCAAGGCACTTGTCAACATCCGTGACTATCATACAAAACAGAAACAGTACTCCTGGTTTGATTCCGATGAATCCGGTATCATATTAGGCCAGAAAGTGACACCGTTAAAAACTGTGGGTGTGTATGTGCCGGGTGGAAAAGCAGTTTATCCGTCCTCTGTACTGATGAATGTCATTCCTGCAAAAGTGGCAGGGGTTTCCAATATCATTATGACGACGCCATGTGGCAAAGATGGAAAGGTTTATCCATCTACATTAGTAGCTGCCAAAGAGGCGGGAGTCGATGCGATTTATAAAGTCGGTGGTGCACAGGCAATCGCAGCCCTTGCCTTTGGAACGGAGAGCATCCCGAAAGTTGACAAGATCGTAGGACCGGGAAATATCTACGTTGCCCTTGCCAAAAAAGCCGTGTTTGGTTATGTCAGCATTGATTCCATCGCAGGTCCAAGTGAGATCATGGTACTTGCCGATGAGACGGCAAATCCACGTTTTGTAGCGGCAGATTTACTGTCACAGGCAGAACATGATGAGATGGCATCCGCAATTCTTGTGACAACCAGCGAGACATTAGCAGAAGCAGGTTTCTGTGGAAGTAGATAAATTTGTTGAGGTTCTTTCCAGAAAAGAGATCATCCGGAAATCCCTTGATAACTATGGATATATCCTTGTGGCAGACACGATGCAGGATGCCATTGACACCGTCAATGAGATTGCTTCAGAACACTTAGAGCTTGTGACAAAAAATCCATTTGAGACAATGACAAAAATCCGCAACGCAGGGGCAATTTTTATCGGAGAGTATTCCAGCGAACCACTCGGTGATTATTTTGCAGGTCCAAACCATGTCCTTCCGACCAACGGAACCGCAAAATTTTCTCACCGCTCAGCGTGGATGATTTCATTAAGAAATCAAGCATTATCTCTTATTCCAGAGAAGCGTTAGAGCCTGTATACAAAGATATCGTGCAGTTTGCAGAATGTGAAAAACTTACTGCACATGCAAATTCCATCCGGGTACGGTTTGAAGATTAATTGTATCTATTCAGCACCCATTCGCAAAACCGCTCTTTCAGAGCTTTCCTTTTGCTCATGTGGTTACTTCGCCAAAGAAATTTTCAAAATTATGCTCATTCATGCAAGCATGATATTAATAATTACTTAAGTTGAAAAAGAAGCAGAAAGGTTTAAAATAAAAAATGGCACGTACAGCAGATTATGTTCGTAAAACCAAAGAGACAGATATATCATTACATTTGAATTTAGTTGGCAGTTCCTCTAAATACGGGAATCGGTTTTTTTGACCACATGTTAGACGGATTTGCAAGACATGGTCTGTTTGACCTGAAAGTCAATGTTGCCGGAGATCTTGCAGTGGACTGTCATCATACAATTGAAGATACAGGTATTGTTCTGGGCAATGCCATTAAGGAGGCCCGTTGGTGACAAGAAGGGAATCCGGCGCTACGGAAGCTGTATTCTGCCGATGGATGAAACACTTGTCCTGTGCGCAGTGGATCTTTCCGGAAGACCTTATCTTGTGTTCGATGGAGAATTTACGACCGACCGCGTGGGATATATGGATACGGAGATGGTGAAGGAATTTTTCTATGCCATTTCTTATACCGCAGGAATGAATCTGCATATCAGGGTGCTTTCCGGCGGAAACAACCACCATATGATCGAGGCGATGTTCAAGGCTTTTGCAAAGGCACTGGATCAGGCAACGGTCATTGACCCGAGGATCACGGATATCCTTTCTACCAAATTAGAAAAGAAGCGGTCTGACGTATCAAAAATATGTGCAGACCGTTTTGTATGGAAAGGTATGAATATTAATATGGAACACAAAAATATCGTGGCAACAATTTACTTAAAGGATGGAAAAGCGATCAAAGCCAGAGACAATTACGAGGAATATCCGGATGTCATTGAACTTGCAAAACTCTATAATGACAGTGGCATTGATAAAATCATGATTTTTGACCTGTCCACAACAGATGAAGAGCATGAGCGCAACATACAGGTTATCCTCAATATCAACCGTAATATTGAAATCAAAGTCTGTGCAGGCGGTAACATTAACCGTATGGAGGACATTAAGAAGTTCATCTATGCCGGATGTCTTCAAGTGATCGTCAACGGCTCCAAACCGGAGAGTATGGCACTGGCTGCAGAGGCAAGCAAGCGTTTCGGGAAAGACCGTATTCTTGTTTCCGTGACGAATGTGGATTTTATCTTCAAACATCAGGATGAAATGGCTGATACATTGCATGAAGTGCTGATCTTAAATAAAGCAGTGTTAGATGCAGTGGAAGGAATGACCGATGTTCCTCATGTTGTCTACTTAAACGATGCTGATTATGATGAGATTTTATCAATCTTATCCCGCAAAAATGTCCGCGGAATTGCAGGTTCTTTAATTAATAATCCAAAAACAGATATTATGGAGATGAAATCCCATTTGTCTGCCTCCGGTATTAAGATGGATAACTTCGAGCCAAACTTAAAGTGGAGCGACTTAAAGAAAAATTCTGACGG
>VOFH01001059.1_pt1 | contig 12000 bp, 27 predicted proteins | sample 5384091 | NCBI WGS metagenome assembly VOFH01 (sample SAMN12384727, study PRJNA508395) | human gut metagenome | isolation source: healthy gut G | host: Homo sapiens
CAGAACCCAGAGCGTGGCGCACCGTGACAGCCAGAATAAGACGAAAAGCAACCCAGTGGAACAAACACCCACTGGGTCTTTTTTATTGCCCAAATGGGGCAGATTTGAAAGCCAAAAGAAAAAAGCAGGGGCAATGATTACCCCTGCGGAAAGATAAAGATTTTATAGACTTGTCCAAAAGAGAATACCTCCGGGCAATGAGACGGATATACTTCAGATAAAATTCGCCACGACCATTCCAGATGGTGGAGAAGTTCGAACGGACATACCAATGGCCGCAGCCAAGTCCTTATTTTTATCTCCGTGAGCACGCATGATCGGCTCAAGCAATTCTTTATTCATGAGACAACACCTCCCTGCAGGAGAACCTGCTGACATTGTCAGAGCAGGAACCGAAATCACAAGGCGAACCAGAACATCGCCAAACTTGTCAGTAATATCGAGCACACGAACACCAGTCCCTATGCCGACCTTGCCGGAATCAGAGAACCGACATCTATCATCAACCGCCCACTTCGTCCACGGTAACACCGAGGTCGGTGCGGCACTTATCAATATAAATCATTTTATCAGATCCTTTCAGATTTTATCGCCGGAGTTTTACCGCCGGAAATTTATCGCCGTTTTTTAAAAAGGAACAATAAGCCATGTCGCCCATCGGTCTCGCCCGACTGGAGAGAGCGTCCAGTGTTACGGTACACCAGATAAGACCTCGTGCTCGGCTACACATCACCTAACCCTTTCTGCAACGCAGGAAACAAAATCAACGAGTTGCGATAGGCAATCGGTAAAAACCAATAACTCCTCCTACCTTTAAGGCTTTCACATTAAAAAAACCAGGCAAACTTGTCAGACATCACTCAGACATGGCATTGTCCTTGGCTCCCCTCACGCTTCCGCCTTCTGGACTTGGGACCAGACATCGGTGGGTTAGAGCCGGAGCAGATGCACTGCCCCGGACGGACCGGCTACATTCTGGAAAGCAGGAGAAGCAGACCAGAAACCACGATAAGCAACTCCGCTATCCGAAAAGCCAGAACCGAAACTGAAACACATAACCGTTTCATTGACAAGTCCTCCAATCGTGTGGTATATTTTGAGAAGCTAAGGGAGAGAGGTGGACCCCTCCCCCAAGCCATCATCATAAGATGATGAATCGGATAACCGCTACGAGCGTTCCGATTTCAATGCAAGCTGAGTAAGGGCTCGAACAACTTTACTCAGCTTATTTATTTTAGAAACCAAATCATCCAAATTCATCGGATGCACCTCCTTTCCTTTAGGTTGTCTGTATATTACCTTGGGTTGCGGAGGTATTCAAGTCTTTTATAACCCATAAATTCAACAAAAATATAACCATAAAAGCACCACTTCTTTGTTGGTATCTTATCCTTATTTATAAGTGTTTTGTTATTGAAATTTATAACTTTAACACCGATAATAGTAGAAAGAGACAAGGAGGTGCTGCCATGCGCAGATTTAAACAGTTATCCAGAGCCGACAGGCTGAAATTAGAAGCACTGCTGAAAGCAGGACACGGCAAACAGGAAATCGCTGACCAGATAGGAGTCCATGTCAGCACCATATACCGTGAGATAAAGAGAGGAACATACACACATACCAATTCAGATCTGACAGAGGAAGAACGGTACTCCCCCAGACATCGCAGAGGATAAGTATCAACAGAACCTGCGAGATAAGGGTCCAGACCTTAAGATAGGCAAAGACCACAGACTGGCAGAGTACATAGAAACAAAGATAGCAGAGGACGGATACTCGCCCGGAGCAGTCCTCGGAGAAATTAAAGCCAAGGGGTTGGAGTTTGAAACAGAGATTAGCAAGCCGACCCTTTACAGTTACATCGACAAGGGGATATTCCTCACAATCACAAATAAGGAACTCCCAGTAAAAAAGGCAGACGGAAAAAGAAGAATAAGAAAGTCCGCAGGCAGGCGAGAGCCAACGCAGGTACAAGCATAGAGAAGCGGCCAGAGGACATCGACACCAGAGAGGAATTCGGACACTGGGAGATGGACACAGTGGTAGGCAAGAGAGGGGAAAGTAAACACAGCCTTCTGGTACTGACAGAGAGAAAGACCAGGAACGAACTCATATACCTTTTATATGAGCACACGACTGAGCAGGTCTGCAAGCGACTGGATCAGTTAGAAGCGGAATGGGGAGAGCGATTCGGGCAGGTGTTCAAGACCATAACCGTGGACAATGGCTCGGAGTTCGCTGACTGGGAGGGAATGCAGCAGTCGGCAGCAGATGAGTCCGAAAAGAGAGTGACCGTGTTCTACTGCCACCCATACTGCTCCTTTGAGCGTGGCAGCAACGAAAACCAGAACCGACTGGTGCGCAGGAAGATACCAAAGGGAGAGAACTTCGATGACCGGACAGAGGACGATATCCAGAGGGTAGAGGACTGGATCAACGACTACCCAAGGGAGATGTTCGGATGGAAAACCTCCGGCGAACTGTTCCAGAAAGAACTGGCGAGACTGGCATAAAAAAGAGTAGAATAAGCAGGGAGCAAAACGAAAAGAGGGGCAGTCTGTGCAAATTTGCCAACAAAACGCAAACATAGTTGTGCAAAATGATGAAATGATGTTTCGCAAGTAAAGTTTTGCATTTATTGCTTGACTTTTCAATGTGAGAAAGAAAATAAAAATCTTCTTGACAAATGAAGTAAGGAAGACTAGAATAGAGTTCATCAAAAGCAAAAACCGATGAGGAAGAGAAGTAAGTTTTAAAAGAATTTGCAGAGAGCTGCAGGTGGTGGGATTGCTGTAAGGATTTTAATTCGAATGGACTTTCGAGGGTGGCCTGAAATGAAAAGAGTAGGAGTCACCGGGAACCGAACCCGTTATCAATCAGGCGTGTATGATAGTACATGAGAGAGTGGACGATGGTCAAGATGAGTGGTACCGCGATAGTAAAGAATTTATTACCGTCTCAAGCATTTCGCTTGAGGCGGTTTTTTTGTTGCATCAGCCGGAAATGAAAGCCTGTATCCAAGATCGGCTCCTTTGCTTTTGCAGAAAATGAAAAGAAAAAAAGGAGACAAAGTATTATGAAGAAAAGAATTTTAGCAGTAGTTTTAGGTGCGGTAATGGTAATGAGCCTGGCAGGATGCGGCTCAGGAACATCAGGAGAGGAGAAAAAAGCTTCCTCCGATGGAGAAAAGACTTATACGATCGGAATTTCCCAGTTTGCAGAGCATGGTTCACTGGATAACTGCAGGGAAGGATTCCTTGAAGGGCTGAAAAGAAGAGGGAATTGAAGAGGGTAAGAACCTGACAGTTTCTGTAAAGAATGCAGCGGCAGATCAGGGTACAGCAAAGCAGATCAGTGATTCATTTGTATCCGATAAAGTGGATCTGATCTGTGCAATCGCAACCCGAGTGCACAGGCAGCATACAATTCAGCGATGGATTCAGAAATCCCGGTTGTTTATACAGCAGTCACAGACCCGGTTGCGGCAAAGCTTGCAAAAGATGACGGAACAGCAGTCGGAAATGTAACAGGAACGAGTGATGAGCTTCCGATCAAGGCACAGCTTGAAATGATCCGTGAGATGATGCCGGATGCAAAGAAGATCGGTATCCTTTATACGACAAGTGAGGCAAATTCCGTATCCGCTCTTGCAAAAATATGATGATCTTGCAGGAGACTATGGATTTGAGATCGTAGAAAAGGTATTAGCCAGACCGCAGATATTTCTCTTGCGGCAGATGAACTTCTCGGAGAAGTTGACTGCCTGACGAACCTGACAGACAATACAGTTGTAGCTTCTCTGGCAACGATCCTTGACAAGGCAAATGCAAAAGAAAATTCCGGTATTCGGAAGTGAGATCGAACAGGTGAAGATCGGATGCCTTGCAGCAGAAGGACTGGATTATGTGGCACTTGGAAAGCAGACGGGAAAGATGGCAGCCAAGATCCTGAAAGGTGAGAAGAAAGCATCTGATATGCAGTTTGAGACAATTACAGAACCTGGTTTTTATGTAAATAATGAAGTAGCGAAGAATCTCGGAATCACAGTTCCGGAGGATCTTCAGGACAAAGCTGTAGAAAGCTTTGATGAGATTACAAAATAATGAAAGAATCCGGAGGCGTAGAGTGATGGGGATTTATATAACAATATTGGAGCAGGGGCTGATTTATGGAATACTCGCCCTTGGAGTATACATAACATATAAGATTCTGGATTTCCCGGATCTGACAGTGGATGGAAGTTTTCCGCTGGGAGCAGCACTGACTGCAACAATGATCACGCAAAAGGTGTGAACCCGTATCTCACACTTCCGGCATCATTTCTGATCGGTGTTCTTGCCGGGATCTGTACCGGTCTGATCCATGTGAAATGTAAGGTGCGTGATCTGCTGTCCGGTATTATTATGATGACAGCATTATGGACGATCAACCTCCGGCTGGCAGGAACGGCAAATGTACCGATCTTTGGCGAGGACAGTATTTTTGACAATGCAGCCGTAAATGGGATCTTTCAGGGAGGAGCATCCTCCTATAAGGTTCTGGTGATCGTTCTGATCATTGCGGTAGTAAGAAAAGTCCTTTTTAGATCTTTATATGAAGACAAAGTCGGGATTCCTTCTCCGTGCAGTCGGTGATAATGAAGTGCTGGTCACTTCTCTTGCAAAAGATGAGGGGAATGTCAAGATCCTCGGACTTGCGATCGCCAATGGACTGGTTTCCTGGCAGGATCTATTTTCTGTCAGGAACAGAGAGTTTTGAAATTTCCAGTGGTACAGGTGCCATTGTTATCGGACTTGCGAGCGTGATCATCGGAACAAGCCTGTTCAAGAATTTTTCATTCCTGAAAACCACAACGGCTGTTCTGATCGGTTCCATTATTTATAAAGCCTGTGTTGCTGCAACCTTAAAGTTTTTTGAGCCGCAGGATATGAAACTGATCACGGCAGTTTTATTCCTTCTGATTTTGGTGATCGGAAGAGACAGAAAGAAGAAGGTGAAGAAAAAATGCTTGAATTAAAGAAAATCGATAAATATTATAATCCCGGAACAGTCAATGAGATGTGCCTGTTTGACGGATTTGACCTGACGGTAGCAGACGGAGAGTTTTGTATCGGTTGTAGGGAAGTAACGGTTCAGGAAAAACCTCGATGCTGAATATCCTCTGTGGAAGTATTCCTGTAGATGGCGGAAAGATCCTGATGAATGGGAAAGATATTACAAATAAAAAGGAATTTAAAAGAAACCGTAACATCGGACGTGTATATCAGAACCCATCGATGGGAACCTGCCCGTCGATGACCATTCTGGAGAATATGTCTCTGGCAGATAATAAAAGGAAAATTCTTTGGACTTGGTGCAGGAATCAATAAGGCGAGAAGAAGAGTACCGGGAAATGTTGAGCCAGCTAGGCCTGGGACTGGAAAATAAAATGGATGTAAAAGTCGGTGTTCTCTCCGGTGGACAGCGTCAGGCGATGGCTCTTTAATGTCAACCATGACTCCCATTGATTTCCTGATCCTGGATGAGCATACAGCAGCACTTGATCCAAAGACAGCAGAGCTGATCATGGAACTGACAGATAAGATCGTCAGAGAAAAGCATCTGACAACCATCATGGTTACTCACAACCTGCGTTATGCGGTAGAATATGGGAAACCGTCTTCTGATGATGCATCAGGGCGGGATTGTGATGGATTTAAAGGGAGAAGAAAAAAGCACATCTTGAGGTGGAGCAGATCCTGGATAAATTTAATGAGATCAGTATTGAATGTGGTAACTAGGTCTTTCATAAAAAGTAGCTTTCCACAAAAAAAAAAGACGGGAACAGCGGATTGGCTCTGCTGTTCCCGTCTTTTTCGCGTATCATTTCTATAGTGTGATAATAGAAATGGTTCTTTTGTGCTGTGAAAGGTTATTCGTCCCAGCCTTCGTAAAACGGATATTGACAGAAATATTGCGGATCAGTTCATCTTCGGCAAGGAGAATATCTTCCGGATCGGAGACATGAGGAAGAATCGGCTCGTCCTCTTCGAGTTCTACCGTGATCCAGGTTCTGGCAGCTTCATTTGCGTTGTCGATGGCATCATCCAGTGTCTCACCGGATGCTTCGCAGAACTCAAGATCAGGAAAAGTAAGCAGCGTATCCTCCGTCAGTTTTCTTTTTAAATACAGCGGGATATATAAATTTCATGAATCATACCTCCTAAAATGATCTATGGTAAAGAAAAAAGCACTTGAAGTCTTTCGGGAACTCAAGTGCCTTCAGAGCGACAGACGGGGCTCGAACCCGCGACCCCAACCTTGGCAAGGTTGTGCTCTACCAACTGAGCCACTGTCGCATACAGATTGTTCAAAGAACAACCAAACTATAAAATTGATAAATGAGAGCGACAGACAGGGGTTCGAACCCGCGACCCCAACCTTGGCAAGGTTGTGCTCTACCAACTGAGCCACTGTCGCATATTGCTCCGACGACAATAAATATATTACTATATCGTGGAAAATTGTCAATATTTTTTGTGAAAAAAAATATTTTCTTAATAGTTTAGGCTTTTTAAGAAGAAAAATCATGGTATACTTAGAGCGTTAAACTGAAGCGTTCAGAATTTTGATGAAAGAGGTGTAGTTCATTGAATACGATTAAAGTTGCAATCCTCGGTCTTGGTACTGTAGGGACAGGTGTATATAAACCGATCCAGAAGAGAGCGGATGTGATGGAAAGAACGGCCGGTGCGAAGCTGGAAGTAAAGAAGATCCTTGTGCGGAATATGCAGAAAAAGCGTGAAGGTGTGGAGCAGGAGCTTCTTACGGATAACTGGAAAGAGATTCTTGAGGACGATGAAATCTCTGTCGTGATCGAAGTGATGGGTGGACTTGAGCCTGCAAAGACGATGATCCTGGAGGCACTGGAAGCCGGGAAGAATGTAGTTTCTGCGAATAAAGATCTGATCGCAGAGGAAGGGCATGTCCTTCTTGATACAGCACAGAAGAATCAGGTGGATTTCTTATTCGAGGCGGCGGTAGCAGGAGGCATCCCGATCATCCGTCCGTTGAAGCAATGTCTGGCAGCCAATGATATTTCAGAGATAGTTGGGATTGTGAACGGTACGACCAATTATATCCTTACCAAGATGACAGAAGAGGGAATGATTTTGCAGATGCACTGAAAAAAAGGCACAGGAACTTGGATTTGCAGAGGCAGACCCTACTGCGGACGTGGAAGGACTGGATGCGGGAAGAAAAGTGGCGATCATGGCATCCATCGCATTTCATTCCAGAGTTGTATTCTTTAATGTACATACAGAAGGAATTACGAAGATACGGCAAGGGATATTGCATATGCAAAGGAATTTGACAGCGTCATCAAGCTTCTGGGTGTTGCACATAATACAGAAAATGGAATCGAGGTCGGAGTCTATCCGATGATGATCCGAAAGAGCATCCACTTGCTTCTGTACGGGATTCTTTTCAATGCAGTTTTTGTTCATGGAGATGCAGTGGATGATGCCATGTTTTACGGAAGGGTGCAGGTGAATTTCCGACAGCCAGTGCCGTAATGGGCGATGTGATTGATGTGGTAAGAAATATCGGATATGGCTGTACGGGAAGGATCAGTTGTACCTGCTATAAAGATCTGCCGATCAAGGAATTTGGTCAGGTGAAGAACAAGTTCTTTATCCGTATGCAGGTCGCAAATGAACCGGGAGTACTTGCCGCTATTGCAGAGGTATTTGGAGACCATAAAGTAAGTATTACGAGGGTAGTCCAGGAACATTCTGCACCGGAAGCAGCAGAGCTGGTGATCGTGACGGAGCGTGTGAAGGAATGCAATATGCAGGAGGCACTGAAAGCACTGATGGAGATTCCGAGTATCCAGGAGATCAGCAGTATTATCCGAGAGTATTAAAGGAATCAGAGTGTATTAGAAAGAACCGGATGACCGGTACAGAAAAGGACTGTGCGGGGAGCGTTGCAGGAAAAGAGTGGAAGAGAACGGAAGAGAACGGAGGTGTACGGATGGAACGGAGAAGTCAGCCGATCGGTTTTTATGATCAAGCAGATCAATAATGTATTTGAAAAGAGTTGAATGAAAAGGTGAAAAAGCTGGGGCTTACTTCTTCCCAGTGTGCAGTACTCGATTACTTATTTCATACCAGTAAAGATGAGATAAGCCAGCGGGATGTAGAACGTCACCTCAGTCTGAAAAATCCAACGGTGACCGGGCTTTTTTGAAGCGGTTGGATGAAAAGGGATACATTCTCTGTGTTCCAAATGCAAAAGATAAAAAGAAAGAAAAATATTTACCTTACGGAGAAAGCCTATGATATACAAAAGGCGGATGGAGGCAGAGCGGAGAAAGCTGGATCGGGAACCGACCCGCGGGATGAGCAAAAGAGAAGTAGATGCACTGATGAGAAATCTGGAAAAGCTTCTATATAATGTCGCTGATCCGTGAAAGAAGTATTGAGCTTATGGCAGAAAAGAGAGACTGAAAGACAGGAGAACAGGATGAGTTACGCAGATAAAGTATTTATAAATATGTGCAGGGATATTATTGAAAATGGAACCAGCACAGAAGGCGAAAAGTCCGTCCGAAATGGGAAGACGGCACAGCAGCTATACAAAAAAAAATTCGGAGTAGTGAACCGGTATGACCTTTCAAAGGAGTTCCGGCACTGACATTACGCAGGACAGCAATCAAGAGTTGTGTAGATGAGCTTTTATGGATCTGGCAGAAAAGTCAAATAATGTGCATGAACTGAAAAAGTCATATCTGGGATAGCTGGGCAGATGAAAATGGTTCTATCGGTAAAGCTTACGGATATCAGCTTGGAGTGAAACATCAGTATAAAGAAGGCATGATGGATCAGGTAGACAGAGTTTTATATGATCTGAAAAACAATCCATTCAGCCGTAGGATCATGACAAATATTTATGTGCATCAGGATCTGCATGAGATGAACCTGTATCCATGTGCATACTCTATGACATTTAATGTAACGAAAGAGGAGGGCAGTGAACAACTGACTCTGAACGGAATTTTAAACCAGCGTTCGCAGGATGTGCTTGCAGCCAATAACTGGAATGTGTGCCAGTATGCAGTTCTGCTGCATATGTTTGCACAGGTATGTGGCATGAAAGCAGGGGAACTGGTTCATGTAATTGCAGACGCACATATTTATGACCGGCATATTCCTCTGATCGAGGAACTGATCTCAAGAGAGCCTCTTCCGGCACCGAAATTCTGGCTGAATCCGGAAGTGAAAGATTTTTATGATTTTACGCCGGATGATGTAAGGCTGGAAGATTATGAAACGCATCCGCAGATTAAAAATATTCCGGTTGCGATTTAGGGTTAAGGAGGAAGAGGACAGATGAAAGCAATCGTAGCAGCAGATAGAAATTGGGGAATCGGATATCAGAACAGATTACTGGTGAGCATTCCGTCTGATATGAAGTTTTTTCGACAGACTACCACAGGACACGTTGTAGTTATGGGTCGAAAGACACTGGAAAGTTTCCCAAATGGACTTCCACTTAAAAATCGTACGAATATTGTGCTTACTGCAAATAAGGATTATGCAGTGAAAGATGCGATTATCGTACATTCTGAAAAAAAATTATTGGAAGAGCTGAAGAAGTATGATACCGACGAGATTTATGTGATCGGAGGCGAAAGCGTATATCGTATGATGCTTCCATATTTGGATACAATTTATGTAACAAAGATCGACCATGCATTTCAGGCGGATACATTTTCCCGAATCTGGATGAACTGGAAGATTGGGAAATGACAGAGGAAGGTGAGGAGCAAACCTGTTTTGATCTGGAATTTGCATTTACCAGATATGAGCGTCGATAGGAAGAAAGGTGCAGGATTGAAGAAAAGAAAAATCTGTAGTGTACTCATCGCAGGGATTCTGTCGGTGGGAATGATTTTGACGGATGCGGAACAGGACAGCCAGGAGGACAGTCACAAAAAAAGGTAACAGAAGCTGAGAAAAAGCTTAAGGTTGTTACGACAATTTTTCCTCAATATGATTTTGTACGTCAGATCGCAGGAGATCAGGTGGAGCTTCAGATGTTATTGAAGCCGGGCGAGGAAACCCATTCTTATGAGCCGACACCCCAGGATATCATAGCGATCCAGAACTGTGACCTGTTCATTTATGTCGGAGGAGAAAATGATGCATGGGTGGAGGATATCCTGGAGTCCATGCCAGATAATGCCGAAAGACATTGAAACTGACGGACTGTGTGGATACAGTGGAAGAAGAGCAGAAAGAAGGCATGAAGGAAGAACGTGATCATGACCATGAAGACGGACAGGATCAGATTCCCATGATGAGGAGTCACATTCCGTCCATGAGATTGATGAGCATGTATGGACTTCACCTGTAAAATGCGGAAAAGATCGTGGAAGTGCTGGCAGATCAACTGGAGGAACTGGATCAGAAAAATGCAGCAGTTTATAAAGAAATGCCGCGGAGTATGAAGAAAAAACTTCAGGAACTGGACGGGCAGTTCCGGGAAGTAGTTGAGAATGCAGATTCCAGACTGCTTATTTTTGGAGACCGGTTTCCGTTCCGGTATCTGGCAGAAGAATACGGACTGGATTATTATGCTGCATTTTCGGGCTGTGCATCGGATACAGAGCCAAGTGCGGCAACAATGGCATTTCTGATCAATAAAAGTAAAAGAAGAAAAAGTACCGACGGTTCTGAAAATGGAATTGAGCAACGATAATATTGCTAAAGCCATTGCAGAAGCAACCGGAACGGATGTAAAGGTATTTTACAGTTGTCATAATCTGACGGCACAGGAATTTAAAGATGGGGAAACTTATCTGAGTATGATGGAGAAAAATGTGGAGACACTGAAGGAGGTTTTGAACGGATGGCACTGATAAAATGTGAGAATGTATCGATCGGCTATGAGGGTCAGACCGTCGTCGGGATCTGAATTTTGAGATCGGCCAGGAGACTATCTTTGTATTGTCGGTGAGAATGGTTCGGGTAAGAGTACGCTGGTAAAAGAGTCTGCTTGGATTGAAAGCAGTGGACAGCGGTAAAATTGAATTTGGAGATGGTCTGAAGCAGTAAAAGAAATCGGTTATCTTCCACAGCAGAACGATTTCAGAAAAAGATTTCCCGGCCAGTGTCTATGAGGTGGTACTTTCCGGGAGGCTGAACAGCCGCGGATTCAGACCTTTCTATACAGCGACGGACAAAGCAGAGGCGGCAGAAAAGATGGAGATGCTCGGGATCACAGATCTGAGAGGCCAGTGTTTCAGGATCTGTCCGGTGGTCAGAAGCAGAGAGTCCTTCTTGCGAGAGCGTTATGTGCGACGAAAAAACTGCTGCTTTTGGATGAGCCGGTGACAGGACTGGATCAATCGTTACAGCAGAATTTTACCAACTGATCCAAAAGATCAACCGGGAATCAGGAATCGGAGTGGTGATGGTTTCACATGATATTGAGAGTGCAGTGGAGTATGCAAGCCATATTCTGCATTTGCAGGAGACGGTACTTTATTTTGGAAAGGCTTCGCAGTATAAAAAGAGCCGGGCAGGAAAAGCATTTCTCGGAGGTGAGCAGCAATGATACAGGGAATTATAGAGATGATGTCGTATCCTTTTATGACCAGAGCGTTTCTTGTTGGTTCACTGGTGGCACTTTGTTCTGCTCTTCTTGGTGTGAGTCTGGTATTGAAGCGTTATTCTATGATCGGTGATGGACTTTCCCATGTGGGATTTGGTGCAATGGCGATTGCAGCAGCAATGAATGCAGCACCACTTGCAGTAGCGATCCCGATCGTAATCGTGGCGGCAGTCCTGCTTCTGCGGATCAACAGTAATGCGAAGATCAAAGGCGATGCAGCGATCGCACTGATCTCCACCAGTTCTCTGGCGATTGGTGTTATGGTGATCTCGTTGACAACGGAATGAATACCGATGTATACAATTATATGTTTGGAAGTATTCTGGCGATGAGTTCGGA
>VOFH01001282.1_pt1 | contig 12000 bp, 10 predicted proteins | sample 5384091 | NCBI WGS metagenome assembly VOFH01 (sample SAMN12384727, study PRJNA508395) | human gut metagenome | isolation source: healthy gut G | host: Homo sapiens
CGCCACACTTGCGCGTCCTTGCCGGTCATCTTCGACCAGTCGACGGGTAGGCGGTGGAGTCGGTGAACGGTGCGACGGGTTCGAAGGTGGCGCCGCCGCTTGCCGGGATCTGCCCGACTTTGTAGAGGTTGAAGCTGGCGTCCGAAATGGCGAAGTTGGTAGAATCGTCGCCAGTTTCGGAGTCCGAGCTTTTATGCTGGTAAGAAATGGCGATGCTGCCGCTGGCAGAGTCTGTTGTTGGCGCCGCGACGGCATCGCGAGTAGTGAATGCACAGGCTGCCGCGGCGAATGTGGCGGCGATTGCGCAGCATGCGGCGATGACGCGGCTTGCGATCGTGCGTTCCTTCATTGCCGACCCCTCTTCTGTGGATTGGAAAGTAAGCATGTTTGATTCGCCCCCAACGGCAAACCGGAAAATATATGGAGCCAGGCTGGATACTCAAGAAAATTAGGCAGTGTACAAGGGATTGAGGTGGTCCAGCCCAGCATATGTGGGTTCAGTTATTATTTAATTTTTAGTTTTTAAATTATGTATTGCGATTCCCGTAAGCCGCTGCTGACTTGCGTCAACGCGGCTCACGGGTTTCGCATGGTTACTTCAGATTCTTATGGAATCCGGAGGATCAGGCATTGCGACGACGCAGAGCCATCACCAGGGTCGCGCCAGCAAGCACGAACACGGCGATGCCAGCCACGTACAGCAGCACGGTGCCCATGCCGCCGGTCTCAGGCAGGTTGGAGCCAGCGTTGTTCATGAAGGTCTCGTTGAACTGGCCGTCAGTGTGATTAAGCAGAGCATTGGCAGCGGTGCCGTCCCATTCCTGATTGTTCTTGGTCTGAGCGGTCAGAGTGATCACGAACGGATCGGCCGGCAGATCGTAACCTGCAGGAGCCTTGGTTTCCTTGACGTTGTACTTGCCATCATCGAGACCGGCGACGGAGAACTTACCGTTGGCGTTAGACTTCACAACGGAAGCGTTAGCTTCATCACCCCAAGCGGTAACCTTGCCGTCCTCGATCTGAGCCCACTTGCTATCGGACTGACGCTGCAGCTTGAACTCGGCGTTCTCCAGGGTCTTTTTATTGTCAGTTGCATCGACCTTGGTACCGTTCAGCTGGTAGGTGAAGACGATGACCTTGTCTTCAGGGGTTTCGCCCTGAGGGTTGCTGCCACCCTGGCCGGACTGGTTCGGGTTGTTGGAGAAGGTCAGCTTGACGGCGTTCTCGTTGCCCGGCAGACCGATTTCGGCCTCACCGTTCAGGGTCGCAGAGTATTCGACGATGATGTACTTGCCAGCGGCTACACCGTCAACGGTCTTCAGATCAGAGAAGGCAACGGTAAGATTCTGACCGTTAACAGCGATAGCAGCGGAAGAGGTGATGTCAGCCTTATTGGTTCCAGCCTTATCAGCGGCAACGTAGACCTTGACGCCATCCTTGGAGGGCAGGGTCAGGCCATTGGAAGCGGTGTCGTTGAAGGTGTACTTGTAGGTGTCGTAGCGCTCCATGTTCGGCACAGTACCGATCAGCTTGAACGGTACGGCATCACCAATGTTGTAATCGGCGACATCGTTGTATCCGGCACCGTAGCCACCATCAGTAGCGTACTTGCTGGAGTTTTCCTGGACCTTCTTCTCAACGGAGGGGGTGTCGGTCTTCGGGGTAACGTCGACATTGCCCACGACCTTCAGGATGAACTTGGTGTAGGCAGCTGGCTTTGCAGCGGTGGAGGAGTCGATGGTGTCCTTCAGCAGGTAGTAGCCTGCGGACAGACCAGTGATTTCCTTGCTCTGGTTGGTTTCACCCTTAACACTGCCAGTTGCGGTCTTCAGGTAGCTATCCGTACCATTGCCACCGGCAACGTTGTTAGCAAACGCTTCTGCGTTCGCATTGTTCAGGCTCTTGGCGATTTCCTTGGCGGACTTGCCGTCATACTTTGCGGTAGACAGTGTATCACCGTCGACACCCGTGCCCCATTCGATATCGCTCAGAGTGCCGTTGTCGAGACGACCCTTGAATACCTGATAAGCCTCATAGGTGTGGCCAGTCTCGGTGTTATTAATAGTGAGGGTATAGACCTCAGCCGCAGTTGCGGTGGAGGCGCCGGCGAAACCGGCGACGGCCATTGCCGCGGTGGCTGCCACGGCTACGAGGCCCTTGAGAACCTTATTCATTGTTCTCCCTTTCTTTCTTGTTTGAAATCTTGAATCTTCAGTTATGTGTGTTCAGTTATTGCCTAGTGGGCATTGGGTCGCTACGCTACGGTCCAGCCCCCCCTGCCCTAGACGAGTTCATCATTGCCGCCTCCTGAGGCTCAAGGCCAGACCGGCCACGGCAATCGCCACTGCGAGGAATCCCGCAGCGTACATCTTGTTTACTCCCTCGCCGCCTGTACCAGGCAGAACGACGCCGGGGTGTTGGTATGGAACCACCGTCAACGGTGAATGCGGCAGACTTCTGATAGTCGGCGGTAGTCTCCGGCTTGAAACCGGAAGACGTGTACCACGTGCCTTTCACGTTCGCGCCTTCGGCCGGCCCGATGCGGAACACGTGCGGAGTCGTATCGATGTTGTACCCGTCAGGAGCCTTGGACTCGATTAACTGGTATTCACCCCACTCAAGACCAACGATGGAGAACTTACCGGCGTCGCCATCACGATCCGTATACCATTCCGTCTGCGCGGAGCAGGTCTTCTCACTGCTATTCACGCAATCCTTGATGGTTGCGATAGGCGTGGCGCTATCACCTTCCGTGTATTCGGCGTTGCCGTTGGCGTCCCACGAGAAGTTCTTGGTCTTGTACAGCTTCCATTCGGAACCGGCCAGCAGCTTCAGTTCACTCGAATCGTCGGTCTTCTGCCAGGTCGCCTTGCCGGTAAGACGCGGGTTCTCGACCTTTTTTCGGGAAGATCGAGCTCGTGACCTGCCCATTCTTGATAACGATGGTGTAGGTCTTCGCCTTGCTGGCGTCGAAACCGTTCGGGGCGTTGATTTCCTTCAGCGTGTAGGTGCCATTCGTAAGATCGGACACCTTGAACTGGCCGCCCTTCGGATCCTCATCCTGCCGCGTGTCAGCTGCCTTGGCAGTCGTGTTGGTAATAGCGCGCACCACCGGCTGATCGTAGAACACTGCATTCTTCACCGCGGAACGATGGGAACGATTCTCCACGTATGCGCTGGTCACCGTGCAGCCGGAGGGGACTGTTTCTTTTTGGAAATCATTCCACGCCTCCACAACCTGAACATCCTTACCCGTAAAGGTAAACATACCGTGATCCGCGGCGGTGTACTTATCGTCATTGGGCAGATCGAACCCTTTAGCATTGCCAAGATAGAACTGGTAATTTGTTGTAACAGAACTCTTCGGCAGCTGGAAACGCACATAGTCACCGCACGCGCTGGAACTTTGCACATCGCCGCTCCAGTTATTGCTGTCCGTGCTCTTCTTATATTTCAGCCAATAGTCGTTCCACTGCACGTTCGACTTCTTGAAGTACACGGAAACCATCGGCTCCGTCACCTTGATCTTCAGGGTGGCCTTCTCCCGGCTATGCTGCTCGGTGGCGGTGATGGTCACATAGCCCGAGGTCACCCGATTGGCGGTCACCCTGACAATGGTGCCGGTCGTAGGAGTTACGGAAACCTCATCCGTATTGCTCGAAGTCCAGTTCACCGTGTTGCCTTCAGGCGCCACGGTAGCCGTCAGCGTCATGGTCTTGCCCTGTTCCAAGCTGATTTCCTGACCTTCGGTGTATTTGTCAATGCTGACCGAGCCCACCACGGTTACGCCGGTTACCATAACCGGGAACGTCACAGTCTTGTCGCCGGCCGTGAACACGATGTTCGTAGTGCCGTTGCTATACGGCTGCAACTGCGTGCCATCGCTGGCAATGCCTGCAACGGCAGGGCTTTCGGACTTCCACTGCACCTTCGTGGCGAGCTCCTTGCCATCCTTATCCACGGCAACATAAGAAATGCTTACCGGAGTGGAATTCGTGAAGCTCCACGAACTAACTTCAGTTTCATTGATCTTGACCACGATGTTTGCGATTTCGCTGTCGGAATCATCATCCGTAATAGTCCACGACTGGTCGGGATCGCCCTTCTTGGTCAATTCCCAAGTGGAACCCGCGAGCAACGTGTTCTGGTCTTCTGCGTCAACCTTCGACCATGCGATGGAAGTACCGGCACTCACGTTGACAATGGCGCCATTGTGCAGCTGCTTGGCGGTGTCATCGGTGATTTCAGCGCCAGTAGCGCTGTACACCTTGTCGATGGTTGAAACGGTATCCGTACTGTCGTGCGTGACGATGCGATAGATGTTCGTGTTCAACGCATACTGGCTGCTGCCGGTACCGCTTTCCTTCAGGTAGTATGTGGCCTTCTTTGCGAGACTGCCCAAAGTGACGCTACCGTTATCCGCATCATCCGCATCATTCCAGCCGCCATCGGCAACCGTGGTGATGGGGTTCGTGCCATTCATGGCATTATCCCTCGTGCCGTACACCGTCCACGAAGTACCTTTCAGGGCTTTGCCCTCGGCATCGACCTTATCCCACTTGATTGCGGCGCAGGAGGTGGTCATCTGCCCATACCAAGACAGGTTATGACGTTCCTGATCCATATCCACTGCAGAGGTGGAATATTTGCCTTCGGCGTTGACGAAATTGCCGCTGTTTGTGGTAACGACATCCTTGTTGTACATTTCAAAATCGCCAGTAGTCCACACACGACCATTAGTGGAGACATGCGACTGGAAATCGCCCTTGGCACCAAAATCATTGCCCGTTACCATAACGGAACCCATCCATGCGGCAGACGGATCATCAGTTACATTGACGCCATACCAGTCTTCCTTGTCGCCATGCTTCTGATCCTTGTACCAGCCGGTGTTGATGCGCCCCGACCCCTTACCACCAAGAATCGTAAGGGTATTGGTGTTATAGAAGTTCCACATCAGCTGGCTTGCGCGCTTGACGTACTCCTGCCCATGCGTATTGTTGTAGCGGTTTGTGCCCGTCGAATTCATCATGACGTAGCCGTCGGAGATATCAACGTCGTTCCACTTGAACTGCCAGCCATTACGGAACTTCACATCATTGCCATTACCGTTGATGTTGATGGCGACCGAAGCATTGTCGGAGATGTTCTTGAAGTTGAACACCACGCCGGCATCACCAATGCTATTCAGCATTGATGCGTCTAAATTGAACACCTGCAACTCGTCTTTGCCATCGCCGGTCAGCGTGATTTCCGTCTGACGGGAGTTGTTCTCAATATCGAACCGGTAAACGTTGTTTGCGTAAGTGTTGTAGCTGTATGAATAACGTTTGCCTGTGTAATTATCCTCATTGCCCTTCGTAACAGTGTTGCTGGAGGAAATCTTCGCGAGCTTGCCAGACAGCGTAGTCACATAATTCTTATATTCGGAATATGTGTAATCCGAACCCGTCGAGGGGTTCTTCACTCCGGAAATAACGGTGTTGCTCTGATTCCAGTTGACTTTGCCGTTGCCGCCCATGTCGTACACGGAATACTGTTCACCGTTCTTCCACGTGTTGCGGCTTTGCACTGTGGTCTGATTACCAGCAATGTTCGCGTTAAAGTTATGGTCATTCGTCTCGCCGGTAGCGCCATTCCCCGCTCCGGTTCCAAGCCAGCTGGATCCCTGATTAGCGTCATCCGTCCAGCCCTGAGCACCACCGAACCAATTCAACTCGGAATTGGTGCTATTGCCGCCAACCGAAAAGCACAGTCGAACCGTCCTTCGGACGGAACTGCGAACCAAAAACCGACGATGCCCCAACGAAAACCACGCGAACGATTGAATGAGCCATCCTTATTCCAGATGTTCCAAGCCTGCTTCATTGGATGAAGCAAAAGCTTTCCGTTCACAGCGGTCAAGCCTTCGGCCTCAACAGCGTAAGAACCCTCAGGCGCATTGTTGTTATTGGCAGAAGTAATGCCCGACTTCTTGCCACCTACATACATGTCACCGCCAACGAAAGTAGCGATACCTTCATCGTTACCGCTGCCGGAGGTCTGATCGCCTAACGGTTCTGTGGTAGGTGTGCAGATTGCGCCGTCATTGCGACTTTCGTCAGCTTTGGCATTGTAGGTGGGGAGGAGGGAAGTTACTGCTACGGTGGCCATCATGGCTACCGCTATGGCGGCGGCGGTCAGGGAGCGGGTACGCGAAAGCACGCGACCGGTTGCCGATCGCGTTCCTGCATAGTGTCGTGGTGCGTTGCCGACACCATTACGCCATTGCCTCATCTTGTCCCCTATCCGCAAAGTGTTCACCCTTCTGAGTCCCTCAACTCGAGGGTTGATATCCTTTGCATAATGCCGTTATCACTTCTGTTTTACGTATAGCTTCTGCGCTGTTCCCATCTCCGGCAACACAGCCGGAAACCTCTGTTTTCCCTTTTTCTCTGACCTACGGTTTACTATGATAACCTTTGCAGTTATGAAAACAAAATGAAACAGAAAGAACCCACACCCCCTCCCCCGATACGTTTTTCGTCCCTCTCACGGGGACAACGCTTTAAAGCCTGATATTCAACGGTTTGTCAACGATTGCAAAATCAAAAAACACATGCTGATCATTGAATGAAATTCATCATTCATCAGCCCCCGATTGGCGTGTCATGAAACACATCACTGCAAATTGTTTCATTTTTTCCTGAAAACGTATGCCACACACCGTGACTACAGTGGGGGTATCCCTTATCAATCCACCCCAGGCCATCACAATCAGCCCGTCGGCATTGACGGGCTGCGGAAGGGTAATGAGACTCGGCTCTCAGCGGCCAGTGCCGTACACGGAATCGGTGCCGCGTAGTACGAGCTGGGCGCGCACAATCTCATGCGCGTTCTCAAGCGGCTTGCCTTCGATAAGCTTCATGGCCTTTTTGTGCGGCCGCGCGACCCATCGCATACGGATCCTGGCGCATGGTGGTCAGGTTCACAGTGTCGGCGTACGGCGAATCGTCGAAGCCGATAATCGAATAGTCACTCGGCGTGTGGTGGCCGTAACGTTCCAAACGCAACACCAGCGGAATCGCCATCATATCCATCTGGCAGCAGATCGCGTCCGGGAACTCGTCCAACGCAAGCAGCGCGGTCAACGCCGAGTCGGCGAAGGTCTTGCCACGCGGCACAGAGACGACGCGCCACTTGAAGTCATGGGAGGCCCCCATCGTCTTGCAGGCGCGGATGAAGCCCTGTCTCGCGCATCGATGGAGGAATTAATGGAATCGACCGCATCGGAGCACACGTACACGATATTCTTGTGCCCCAGATTGATCAGATGCTGGGCGGCGGTGAACATGCCGTCCTCATCGTCGATGGAGATGGTGGCGTCGAAGCCGTTTTGCGTCGGCGTATTGATGCCAATAATCGGTACGTGGATGCGCTTGAGCTGCTGGATTTCCTTCGGCTCCACGCCGAACGATGTCACGAATACTGCGTCCACGTTGCGGCGGACCGGCAGATTCGTGAAGAAGTCGCGGCGGTTTTCGGCGGTGTCGACGTGCTGGAACAGCGATACGTCATACCCGGCATTATGCATGACGGATTCGATTCCAGCGAACACTTCCGTATTGAACCAGCTAGTGATCTCTTCATTCATCAGCATCGCCACACGGTACGATTGACCCGATTTGAGTGACGTGGCGGAACGTGAGATGTTGAAATCAAGCTTGTCCGCCGTTTCCAGCACCTTGCGGCGCGTACGTTCGGACACCAGTTCCGGCCGCGTGAACGCGCGCGACACCGTGGAAATCGACACACCCGCGGCCTTGGCCACCTCGCGAATGCCTGCTCTATCCATCTCTCAACCCCTTTGCGGTTCTAGCATCATAATCACAAACGTTTCCAACCTTGGAAACACTCGCTTGAGCGGCGATGCTCTCTCAATCTGTTTCTATCATACTGCGAACGTTGTCAAAAATCACGCCAGTGTTGCACAAATCGCACAAATTATCAAAATAACCGGGTAAACCGCGTAAAAAGCCCATTTCGTCCACTGCCGCTTATAACCCAACTCGCCGTTGTAATAATGCACGAATGCAACGCCAATGCCAGGCATAATCATCATCACCGCGCCAAACAGGCCGGCAGTGAGCATCATCGAATTCTCATGCTGGCGCATCAACGTGAAAATCAGCACGAAACCAAGCGTCACCGCGCCGATGCTCATCATGTGCTGGCGTAGGCCGATACGCAGCAGCAGGTCCCACAGCAGACCAATCACCACCAGTCCGACCGACAACACAATCTTCATTGACTTCTGGTAGCGCGCCGCCACCCAATCCAACACGGCAAGCACAACGAACGCGATGAACAGACCGAAAACAGGGTTCTGCGAGCCAAAATCGAAAGCCTTATGCGACGTGCAGAGGTCGTACGGCACCTCACACACCACGGCGAGGATGAACAGCCGTAGACCATACGCGACGCGACTATGTGTTTCACGGAAACCCTGCACCAGCAGCCACGCGTAGATCGGAATGGCGAACCAGGACACCACTTCGCTCAGGACCATCGCCGTCAGCGACGTCATATTGTTGGTATCGGAGCCGAAGAACAGCGGCACGATGGTGGTGCTGCCGGCGGACAAGGCCAACGCCACCGCGCCGATGACCTTAAGTTGGAACACCGTCAGTCCGCGACGCTTTTTCCTGTTGCGGCGAGCGCCGCCGAATCCGATTTGGTCGGTCGAATCGGTTCGAGCTCCCTGCTCGGCATAGCCTTCCATATGTCCTCCTATTGCGATTTTTCCGCGCGTCGCACGTGGCACGTGCACCTTACGCACGCCTTACGCACGTATGCCTTTTACGACTTGCGACTTTTCCTTGCGACTTTCCCGCACGCCACAGCGGCTTCCCGCACGTCCCATGCGATTTAAGCTCAGCGCCCACCGCGCGCCTTATGCGTCCAACACGAATTTCAGCAGCCCGTCGTAGTCGGCTCCGGTAAACGAACATACCGCATGTGCCGAAACGTCCGGGTCGTCCGCCGGTGAAATTTCCGTGCGGAAGTATGCCGCGTCGAGGCCGGCGGAATTGGCGCCGATGATGTCGTTGCGCTCGTCGTTGCCGACCATGAGCGCGTGCTTGGCGGTCACGAATTCACGGTCGAGCGCCAGCATGTACAGGTCGCGTGCGGGCTTGCGGATTTTCTCTTCACTGGAGATGATCACGTCGTCCAGTACGCTGGCAAGGCCGGTCTCTTCCAGTTCGGGGCGTGTGTAGCAGGCTTGCGCGTTGCTCAGCAGCGCCACGACCATGCCGGCGTCCTGCAGTTGTTCGATCATGTCGAGCGCGCCGGGGTACAGCCGGAACAGGCTGGTGCTGCCTTGGCGGAACGCCCATGCGGCTTTCAGCGCGGCCTGCGGTAGCGCGAGTTTCTTTTCCGCTTCCTCGCTGCGATTCATGAGCAGGGACCGGTAGACCGGCAGGATGTCGAATTCGTCCCACCCGTTGCGAACGATTGCACGGTCGGCTTGGTGGACCATTTCGCGGGCTTCGAGCTTTTCGAACTGGTCGCGCATCACGTCGACGGATTCGTACTGCGCGCCCAATTCGGTCACGCAATCGTACAGCGCCTGCCATGCGGCCTCGCTCTGCTCATCGGTACGAATGTCGATCAGCGTTCCGTACAGGTCGAAAAACACCACCTCGTACCGCGGATTGCGCGCTCCGATTCCCACTGTCGTATCCTTTCTGGTTTTCCTGCCCCATTGCCGTATCTGTTACGGCAACCGCAGCTTTGCGGTCGCCGTTTTGTAGCTTCCCTACTGAGAGTATTACTGCAACCGCCAGATTGCAAACGTATGCGGTGGAACAATCAAATAATCGCCATCACCTGCGCTCACATTGCCTTCCACCGGACTGACGGACGAGCCGAGACCACACCAGTATCTCCGTATTCCGCCAATCGGTTCCAAACCCGTTACGGCCACGTCAATAACGCCGACGTGTCTGCCTGGATTGGCGGCCATCAGATAATCGCCGACGCGGAACACGAGTTCGTCGCCTTCCGTATCGACGATATTGCGATTGCCGTCGAACCACTGTGGATCAGACTTGCGCAATGCAATCAACTTCGCGTAATACTCAATCAAATCGCGCTTCTGCCATGCACGGTTCCAATCGAGCCAGTTAAGCTCTTTGGCGGAATCGTAAGAATCAGAGCTGCCGAATTTGGTACGTGCGAACTCCTCGCCGGACAGCATGAACGGGATGCCGGCGGAGGTAAGCGTGATACCCACAGCCAGCTTGTTGGCGTCCATCACGTCGGTCAGCGCGGCCGCAATCTGCGGACCGACACCGGCCAGCCCTTCCGCCGAGAAATCGGCGTCATACATGACTTTTGGCACATCCACGGTATTTTCGTTAACGCCTTCGGCCACGGTGCTGCCCAACGAACCAGCCGCAAAGCTCGCGCACAACTTGTCCCACAGCGTGAGGTCGTCGTGCGCGGACACGTATTGAATGACCTGACCTGCCACTCCTTCCGAATGTTTGCCGCGACGCCACGCGTCCACGGCCTCACGCACAGCCGCTACGTTCTCGTGCATGCCACCGTTCACATAACCCGGGCGGTCCGAGAAGAACACATGGCCCTTGATGGTGTCTCGCGTGGTGTCGCAGAAGTGGCCGATGCGACTGTCAAGCTTCGACAGGCCTGACTTGTCAGCCAGCACGGTGTCGCTGGGCAGCGGCGCGGTGGCGCCCGCGGACCACGGTTCGCCGTACATGAGGATGTCGCGTCCACGGCCGGGAATCTCGTCCAGCGCGGCACGCACGGCGTTCATGGTGTCCACGTCAATCAGCCCCATCAGGTCGAAACGGAAGCCGTCCATGTGGTATTCGCGCGCCCAGAACGTCACGGATTCCACGATGAACCGGCGGAACATCTTGCGTTCGGTGGCCATATCGCAGCCGCAGCCGGATCCGTTGGCCAGCGCGCCGTTGGGCTTACGGCGCAGGAAATAGTCCGGCACCGACCGCTCAAACCAATTATCGGGCGAGAACATGTGGTTGTAGACCACGTCCATGATCACTTTGATGCCGGCGTTGTGCAGCGCCTGCACCATCTGCTTCACTTCGCGGATGCGCACCGACCCGTCGAACGGATTGGTGGAATACGAGCCTTCCGGCACGTTGTAATTGACCGGATCGTACCCCCAGTTGTAGCGATCGCAGGTCTCTTCGTCCACGGAACCGAAATCGTAAATCGGCATGAGCTGCACCGCGGTGACGCCAAGTTTCTTGAGATATGCGATGCCCGTGGGAAAGTCGGGATGCCCGTCCAGAGACGTACCGTCGTCGGTGAACGCCAGATACTTGCCCCGATGCGATTCGGGGAAACCGCCGGCGGGATCATTGCTGAAATCGCCCACATGGGTTTCCCAGACCACCGTCTGCGCAAGCGGCACGTCCGGCATATGGTCGCGGTACCAACCATCCGGATTGGTGCGGCTGAAGTCCACGACCATGCTGCGCCGGCCGTTCACACCGGCCCCGCGCGCCCACGGATCGGCGACGCGGTCCACGGAACCGCAATCGCGTTCAATCAAAAAGTCGTAATACACGCCGTGCTTGTTGTCGGCGAAATCGTACGTCCAGGAACCGTCGGATTCCGGACGCATCGTGTACTGTCCAATCAGAGCGTCGCCGCTTTCCCCCATGGAGCCACGCGAGAACAGTCTCAGGGTCACCTTCTGTGCGGAAGGAGCCCAGAGAGCGAACTGGGTGCCGGTTTCAGTAACAACGGCACCCAGCGGCCGTTCCAGACACAGCGGGAACGGTTCGGCGACGCTCGTGTTCGGCTGTGCGAAGCTGTCTACGAGCGTCATATCCTTTGCCTTTCTTTAGCCCTTCACGGAGCCCGACATGGACTCCTGATAGAAGCGCTGCATCACAATGAACAGGATGGCGATCGGAACGGAGATCACGACCGCGGCCGCGGCGAAGCGGGCAAACCAGTTCT
>VOFH01000181.1_pt1 | contig 11998 bp, 13 predicted proteins | sample 5384091 | NCBI WGS metagenome assembly VOFH01 (sample SAMN12384727, study PRJNA508395) | human gut metagenome | isolation source: healthy gut G | host: Homo sapiens
CCTCGACGTCACGGCCTTCGAAAGTCTTGAGATTCTCTTCGGTGATACGTTCCTGCAGCGCCACAAGACGTTCGAATCTGTCCTGCACCACGTCATGCGGAACCTGCTCCATCTCAGCCGCCGGCGTGCCGGGGCGTGGCGAGTAGATGAACGTGAACGCGGACGCGAATCTCGCCTCCTCCACCACGCGCAGGGTCTCCTGGAAGTCCTCCTCCCGTTTCGCCGGGGAAGCCGACGATGATGTCGGTGGAAATCTGCGCGTCCGGCATGGCCTCGCGAATCTTGCGCAGAATGTCGAGGAACTTGGCGGAACGGTAGGAGCGGCGCATCGCACGAAGAATCCTGTCGGAACCCGACTGCAACGGGAAATGCAGCTGGTGCATGACGTTCGGCGTCTCGGCCATTGCTGCGATCACGTCGTCGGTGAAGGCCGCGGGATGCGGCGAGGTGAATCGTACGCGTTCCAAACCGTCAATCTCGCCGCACGCGCGCAGCAGCTTGGAGAAGGCAAACCGGTCGCCGATGCCGTAGCCGAAGGAGTTCACATTCTGGCCCAGCAACGTGACTTCCTTGGCGCCTTCGTCCACGCATTGGCGGATCTCGGCGAGGATGTCGCCCGGACGTCGATCATGTTCCTTGCCACGCGTGGTCGGCACGATGCAGAAGGTGCAGGTGTTGTTGCACCCTACGGAGATGGCCACCCAGCTCGACACCTTCGACGCACGGTCGGTTGGCAGCTGGCTTGGGAAATAATTCAGTTCCTCCTCCACCTTGACCTGCGCATGCCCTTCGATGCGGGCCTGGTCGAGCAGCTGAGGCAGGGATCCGATGTTCTTGGTACCGAACACGGCGTCGACCCACGGGGCTTTTTTTTCGCGATCTTCTCACGGTCGAGCTGCGCCATGCAGCCGCCGACCGCGATCTGCAGGTTCGGGCGTTCCCTCTTCAATTCGGCCCACAGTCCGATGGTGCCGTACATGCGTTCGGCGGCGTTTTCGCGCACCGCGCAGGTGTTCATGACGATCAGGTCGATGTCATGGTTGAGATACTGTTCCTCGGTGGCGGGCACGTAGCCGTCGGCCTCAAGCACGCCGGCGATGCGTTCGGAATCATGCACATTCATCTGGCATCCGAGCGTATGCACGTAGAACACGCCCTTGCCACGCGTGGGGGTATCGTTCGCCGCCGGTTCGGCCAGTTTCGAGGCGCGCTCCGCCTCGGTCATCATGTCTTCATTCATAACGCACCATGCTATCGGCAGGGCGGCACAGGCGTTTCGGAACGCGGGAACGCCCCGTTCTCGGCGCAATCGCAGGGCATTGACCCTCTTCGATACACAGCATACGTTCAGTTTTTGCGGAAAGCGAGGCGGTACACTGTTCTTCCGTGATACTTGACAGGCAAAATCGAATTAACACCACCGAATTGCAGATGCGTCTGAAGAACGTCGACGTCGGCGAGGGATCCCTTTCCCCCGAACAGATCACCGAGTTCATCGACCAGATGCAGGTGTATGAGGGTGCGATGTACGAGATCAGCACCAAATTGGAGATTCTTGACTCGGAATTCCAGGTGCGCTTCTCCCATAATCCAATTCACCATATGGAACGCCGTCTCAAATCGCTTAACTCGATCCTCGGCAAGCTGCAGCGCCGCAACCTGCCGTTGACCGTCGACGCCATCAAGGACAACCTGTTCGACGTGGCGGGCGTACGCGTGATCTGCAACTACCGCGACGACGTGTATTCCGTGGCGAATTATCTGTCCGCGCAAAGCGACATCCAAGTGCTGCGTGTCAAGGATTACATCAAGAACCCGAAGCAGAACGGTTACCGTTCGCTGCATGTCATCTACGCGGTGCCGGTGTTCCTGTCATCCGGACCGCACTACACGCCGATAGAGGTTCAGCTACGCACCATCGCCATGGATTATTGGGCGAGCCTGGAGCATGCGCTGCGGTATAAGACGGATCTGCCGGACGCGAAGCTTGCCGAGCATTCGCAGACGCTGTTGGATTGCGCGCGCAGCCTGCAGAACATCGAGACGCAGATGCAGAACATCCATCGCGACATCAACAGCGCCCCGCGTGTAGGTGAGGCGCCGCAGGCGGACTGATGTTTTCGGAAAATGGCGATTGACGGACAAATCATTGCCTGTCAATCGCCATTTTTCGACGATATCGAACGTTATTCGCGCTTACGCAGCAATCGTGGTATTTTCACCGGAACCTGTGCGAGCACGGTGCCGATGAAAATCAGCGCGCAGCCGATGTAGGCTCGTGTGGTCATGACTTCGCCGAGCAGCAACGCGCCGCCCACCGCGGAGAAGAACGATTCGAGCGACATGATCACGGCCGCGCGCGACGGCGGCACCAGCTGCTGTCCGACCACCTGCAACGTGTATGCCACGCCGGCCGAGCCGATGCCGGCGTACACGATGGGAAACCAGCTTTGCATGGCGCCGGCCCAGTCGATGGAGCCTTCGCATAGGGAGCCGATCCAGCTCAGCAGCGCGGTGGTGGAAATTTGTCCGAAGGACAGCAGAATCGGATCCATCTTCTGTCCGAACGTGTCGATGACGAGAATATGGCCTGCGAATAGAACCGCAGTGGACAACAGCACCACGTCGGCAAGGGTGATCGAGCCGAATCCGTCGGTGATGCACAGCAGATAGAAGCCGACCACGGCGATGGCAACGCTGACGATGACGTTCATGGTCACGCGGCGGCGCAGAATAAGGAAGGCGAGCAGCGGCGTCATGACGATGTAGAGCGCCGTGATGAAGCCGGAACGGCCTGCGGAACCGGAATAGAGGATGCCGTATTGTTGGACGGTGCTGGCGGTGAACAATACGATGCCGCAGATGACGCTGACGACCACGGGATTGCCCAGGCATTTCGGCATGGCCACGGTTATACCGTTGCCAAGCATGACGGTTGGACACTCATTCGATTCACGGCGTCGGCGTTCCTGTTCGGCGATGCCTCGACGGCGGAACCACAGCAACGGTATTAATGACAGCGCGCCCAATGTGAATCGTGTGGCCCCGAAGAACAGGGGGCTCATGGAGGCCATGCCCTGCACTTGGGATACGAATGCGAAGCCCCAGATCATGGCCGTCAGAACAAGGCAGGCCATGCCGCCAATCTCTTTCCTCTGCATGACCCACTACCCTATGGCACGTTTTTCGCCGACAGAAAAGCCTGACCATATTCTGGTCAGGCTTTGTTTGAGGGTTCAGCGCAGAGGACGTCGCGGGATTTTTCAGTCGCGATCGCCGAAGAGCTGGAGAATATACAGGAACATGTTGATGAAGTCCAGATACAGGTTCAGCGCGCAGATGATGGAGACCTTCTTGACCATGTCCTCACCCTGGCCTGCGTACTGGGCGAACAGCGCGCGAGTAGCTTGGGCGTCGTAGACGGTCATGCCGGCGAACAGCACGAGGCCGATGGCGGAGATAACCATCAGCATGGTCTGTCCGGGAGCGAAGATCATAAGCAGCACTTCGGCGACGATCAGCACGATGAGGCCGACCAGCAGAATCGGACCGGCTTTGAGCATGTTGACCTTGGTGGTCATGCCCAGCATGGTGAGCGCGAAGAAGAAGCCGGCGCACAACGCCAGGGAGATGCCGATGGTGCCAAGATCATACGCCATGAAAATGGTGCTTAGCGAGAAGCCCATGATCGCGGCATACACGTAGAACATGACGCGTGCGGTGCTCGGCTTGATCTTTTCAATGCGGGCGCCAAGATAGATGGCGATCACGATTTCGACGACGAACGGCGCCCAAGCGCCAATGACGCCAAGCGACTGGATGAGCGCGATGTAGGCACCGGTGGCTTGGGTGAGGATGGCCACAGCCGCGGTGACGAGCAGGCCGATGGTCATCTCACCGTAGGCACGGGTGACGGAAGCATGTTCGGCACGCTCATAGGAGTATGTCGCCTGAGCCGGAATGGTGGCCGCCGGAGCGCCCTGCGCATACATGTTCTGCGGCGCGTACTGGTATTGGTTCTGACCGTACGGATTCTGGCTGTACTGCCCGTACGAATTCTGGTTCGGATTGTATTGGTTCTGCCCATACGGCTGGCCGTTGAATCCATTGGCGTTGTTGCCTTGGGGCTGCTGACCGAATGTCATAATCGCTCCTTAACTCGATTACGCATCACAGTACGGTACTTTTCTGACTATTTCATGAGAGCCCACGTCTTACGGTGCCGAGCTGAAACTACCGGCACCGTATATCCAATGCGCAATCAGACCGTGAACTTGTGCACCACTTTCGCGCTATCGTTCAGGTCGAACAAATCAGTGACGTCGACCGTCACTTCGGAATCGTCTTTCAAGGTATATCCAATCGTCACGGTTCCGGTGGCTCCGGGCTGGACTTCGGCGAAATCAGAATTGGAATCGTATCCGGCAGGGTTCTCGCTGTAAATGGCGGTGTCGAGAGCTTGCCCATTTTGGAACACTTGCGGGCTGGCGAGGACTGCAAACGAATTGTTTTTATCCGTGTTGTTGGTCCATTCGAATGTGACCAACACCGTGGGCTGATTGTTATAGTCGTTGTTGCTACGTACCGCGGAGACGATTTTCACATGCATGGTCTTCAAATCGCCTTCCATATCCTGATCGCCCTTCGGCTGATTTTTTGCGGAGCCTTTTGCGGATGATTGTGAGCTTGACACGCCGGTGGCCTCGTCTATGGCCTTGCTTGCTGCGGACTGCATGGCCAGAGTAATGACGATGGCCAACACCGACAGCACCGCAGCGACAATCGCCAATGCCTTGCCGCGCTTTTTTACCGCGGAACGTGCCGACCAATGCCACAATCGCAAGAATCACGCCAATGAAACCGAAAATAGCAGCAATGTTGTTGATAATCGGAATGAAGCTCAGCACGAAGCCAAGCGCGCCGAACACCACGCCGACAATGCCGAACACAGTCAGTCCCTTCTCTTCCTGATAGACCGGCTGCAGCGGGGGTTGGGGTTGGATGGGCTGCTGCGGGGCGATGTAACCACTCATGATCGTTCCTTCTTCTCGAATCGGTTGAGACACTTTCGAGGGTACGGAATTCCGCGCTGGACCGGTATTGGACGAAAGGTCATTCCCGTCTGCACTTTGGGGCGTGCGAAACGCACGGAAGAACAATGGCGTCTTTCGGGGACGGGCCCAATAATGGTAGGTATGAGCGAGACGACGAATTCCCCGACCCCCATCGAAGTGCCGGTACGTACCAAAGGCTGGCAAAGCATGGTGATGGTGGTCTGCGCGGGCTTCATGTGCTTGGCGCAGACCGCGTTCGCCGCGCAACGGTTCGGCCAGGATTCCGCCGTATACGTATGGATGGTGTTCTGCATGCTGGTGGCGTTCGCCATCGGGTTTCTGCTGCTCGCCCGTTCCCGTTATCCGCGTGCCACATTCGTCGCCGCGTGTGTGGTCGTGCTGGTTTTCCCATACGATCCCATTCTCGCTTTGATGGCGTTGACCGCGCTATTGGCCCGCCGTAATGACATGAAGACCACGGTTCGCGCGATCGTGGCGGGCGGTTTCGTCACGCTTGCCGCGCAGGTACGCGACGCGTTGCGGCCGCCGGAGGCATCCATCTGGCATATGGTGTTCGCCAAACCGGATACCGGCAGCCAATATGGCACCGACATAATCATGCTTGCCGATGACCGCACCATCGTCATCACCGCGATAGTTGCGGCATTGTTGGAGCTGGCCATCGCGACTTTGGCGGGGTTGCATATCCGTTCTCGCGCCTTGGCATCGCTGGCCACGGCCAAGGCGGACGCGGCGGACGCGCAGGTGGAGCAGCTCAAGACCACGATCGACAGTCAGCAGCTGGCCGACGCGATCGCTGCCGAAGCGCATGACACGCTTGCCCATTCGCTTTCCCTGCTGGCGTTGAATGCGAGCGCGCTGCAAGCCGAGTCGAAGAAGCTCGCGGCCGAAGCGGGAAGTCTGGACGCCGGCCAACTGGCCGGGCAGGCCAGCCGAATCGCGGACAAAACCGAGGAGATTCGCAAACAGGCGGCAGGAGCGTTGGACGAGGCGCACATCTCATCCGCGGGAGACAGATTATGCATGGGCCGGGTACAGATGGCGCGTTTGGTTGAACGTGCGGATCTGCCGGACCAATTATGAGGCGAAGGATTCTACGGCAGTGGAGACTCCGTTACGTCCATGAAACGCCGGTGCACCCCCTCCCATAAACTAGAAAACAGTATGCCGCACCTGCGGTGCAAACGTTATCAATGAGGGATGGCGGTCGATATGGCGATCAGCGCGACGGAAAAACCCCTGGGCAAAGTGTTCACTTCCGATTACCAACTCACCGTCCCTTCGTTCCAACGCGCGTACACGTGGCAGGCGGAGAACATCGAACAGCTCGTCAACGACCTTCAGGACGCCTGCGCCGACCCGGACACGCCTTACTTCCTCGGCTCGCTCATCCTCGTCAAGGACGGCCCCACCCAATACCAGGTCATCGACGGCCAACAGCGCCTCATCTCCCTGTCAATCATCGTCTCCGTGCTGCGCGAACTGGAAGACGACCCCGACCTCATCGACAGCCTCAACGACCTCATTTTGGAACCAGGCGACAAACTCCGCGGCATCAAAGCCGAGCCACGACTCACCCTGCGAGAACGCGACACCGACTTCTTCCGCATGTACGTGCAGGAAGGCGATTTGGAAGGCCTGTTCGATCTGAGGGACAACGACATCGCCTCGCACGCGCAACGCAACATCGCCGTCAACACCCGCCGCACGTTCGACCTGCTCGCCGCCATGGACGCCAAAGACCGCCGCCGATTCGCCTCATACCTGGTCAACGGCGTCACCCTCGTCATCGTCACCACCGACGACCTCGCCGGCGCGCACCGCATCTTCGACGTGATGAACATGCGCGGCGTGCCACTGACCGCATCCGACGTGTTCAAAGCGAAAACCATCGCGGAAATATCCCCCGCCGCGCGTAACGCCTACGCCACACGATGGGACGACATCATGGACCCGCTCGGCGATGACTCGCACACGCTCGAAGAGTTCTTCTCCGACCTGCACCTGATCGTCTCGCACAAGGCCGTCTGCACACAGCTGCTTGAGGAATTCCGCAAAGACGTGCTCAAACCATACGTGAAGAAACAGAACGTCATCTCCTTCATCGACGATCTGCTCGCCCCTTATGCCAACGCGTGGCTCATCCTCAACCGTCCGACCGACGCCAACCTGCCAGACGACATCGTGGCCATGCTCGTCTCACTCGCCGACTACCAGACCACCGACTGGAAACCCGTGGCCATGTGGGCGCTCGTCAACTCCATCCGCAACCTCGGCGGCGCCAACGCACAAGTGTTCTCCACACCCGGAAATATCGGGAACGAAACCACGAACGCGCACGACGAACGCCTCCAATTACACGACATCGACAGACTCCACGACGTTCTCGCCGCACTCGAACGCGTCACCGGCGTCGACAGCCTCAACCGGCAAAGCCCACTCGCCCGACGCACACGCGCCGCAAGCGCCATCCGAGACCTCAACAAAGGCCATACCCTCCAACAGATCCGCGGATTCCTCATCACCGACGAGGACCGACGTTCCGCACTCGCGCATCTACGTGGCGAGTTGCAGACCAGTCCCGCCATGAAGAAACTTCTGCTCATCCGCGCCAACGAGCAGAAGGCCGGTTACCGCATCACCCGACCGCGCAGTCTCAAAGCGTTGCCGATCATGCCCGAACAGGTCAGCGCGAAATCCGATTTCGCCGCTTGGCCGGAGTCGGTGCGTGACCATTGGGCAAACCGCATCGGCAATTTGGTGCTTAGTCAGGCCAACGAAACCCAAGTCGCGCCACTCGCCACGTATGCGCAGCGGCGCGACCGCATGCTGTTGTCGGCAAGCTCCAGACGTTTTCCGCTGACAGCCGAACTCGCCAATATCGCCGAATGCACGCCGCAGACGCTGCAATACCGGCAGGATGAGATGGTTCGGCTCATCGCCGACCATTGGAATATTCGTTACGATGCCGACGATACGGATTTGTCGACGTTGAACGAGGAGACGCTCAATGTGAAAGCTACGGCCTCCTCTCCCACGTCCAAACGCGTCAGCATTGCCCAAGTGCTGGAAGCCGGGCTGCTTATCGCCGGAGAGACCTTGGTATGGGAGCGTCCCCGCAAGGGCGAACGTTGGGTAGCGACCGTCACTTCCGAAGGCAAGCTGCGCATGGATGACGGCAGGGAGTATGCCACGCCTACTGCCGCGGCGCGTGCCGTTGGCGGCTCATCAGCGGGTCTTACCGTGTGGAAACGCACGTCGAATGGCCAGAAACTGAGTGACGTTTGGAAGGCGTATCGTCTGCGCAAGCACTGAGGACGCCGAACGACCAGATGGTCAGTCTCAACCAGCCGGATTCAATCAACCGGATTCAGCCGGTCAATGCCAGGCCAGCCATTCGACGGCGAGTTTGGTGCGATTGGAGATGTTGGTTTTGGCAAGTATGTCGCTGATGCGGTTGCGGACCGTGCCTTCGCTGAGAAACAGCCGTGACGCGATCTCACGATTGTCCAATCCCTCGGCCACAAGTTCCAGCACGTCCAATTCGCGTTCGGTAAGGCCGGCGAAACGTTCGGATGGTCCGCTGGAATCGGGGTTCCGAGATCCTTGAACTGCCTGCGCATCATCATGCGACACAACGCGATCGACTGATGAGGATTCGTCTGATGTCGTGGATTGCGGACTGACCCGCAGCTTGCTCAACACTTCGGCGCCCATGACCACTTGTCCGGCCATGACGGCTTGCACCGCGGGTATGACGGACGAAACGTCCTGTTTGATCAAGTAGCCTTTCGTGCCTATTTCCAACGCTTTGGCGATGTATGACTCGTCGGCGAATGTGGTGAGGATAAGGATTCGCGCGTTCGGATGCGCGTCAAGAATCGCCTCCGACGCTTGCAATCCATCCATTCCCGGCATCTGCACGTCGACCAGCAACACATCGGGGGCATCCATCTCATATTGGGTCACCGCATCCGTGCCGGTGTTGGCGGTCCATGCCACATCGGCGGTGCCGGTGGCTTCGAGAATCGTGGATAATGACGAGCAGACGATTGGATCATCGTCTGCGATCGCGACACGCATTAATGCGCTCCTTTCTCCGGTTGCGTCGTTTCCGAACCACTCGCCGGCTTGGGGATGGATACGAACACGCGCCAACCCTCATGATACGGCCCGCAAATCGCGCAGCCTCCCAACGCACGAGCCCGTTCCTCAATGTCCGAAATGCCGATGCCTGTGGAATCGTTCGGTCGAATGAACTGCATGGCGACGGCTTCAGCAGACGATCTTCTCACGGTTCCATCATCCTGCACGCACAGCTGCCACAATGCCGGGAAATCGCGCAGGGTGATTGAAACGTTCCTTGCCTGACTGTGTTTGACCGTATTGTTCAACGCCTCGCGAATCGCAGTGGCGAAGCAGCGGGACACGGCCGCCGGCGCTGAATCGATGCCGTTGACCAGCCTCACCCGCAAGGGGCCGGCGCCGTCCATGCTGTGTGCGGCCGTCTCAATCTGCGAAGCGAAATCCGTACCTTCGTCTTTCAAATCATGCACGGCTTTGCGCACCAAAGTCATAGCCTCGCTCACCGTGTCATGAATTTCACAGAAACGTTGGGCGGATTGTTCCTGTCCGGCAACCTGGGCCACCACGTGCGCCGCCTCGGTCTGCATGATGGCTCGGGTCAGCATGTGGCCGACATTGTCATGGATCTCACGTGCGATGCGTGTGCGTTCGGCAAGCGTCGCCGTGCGTACGGCCAACGCACGATCCTCGTCGTTTTCGGCGATCTGCGAGCGCAGGCGGCGAATCTGGTCGCGGCGGGAATCCTGCAATCGCCGCACTTCGCGGGCGAGGTTCGCGCAGCGCGTGCAAAGCAGGCCGGCAGCGAATCCCAGAACCGTTTGGAGCACCATCAATATGATGATGGACAAGTCGGATGGAACGTGCGAGCCAATCGAACGGAAAATCACTATCGTCATGGGAAGAAGCCACAGCCATCGCGGCACCAACGCTTGCAAGAAGCGGCTGCCATCGACGACAGCGGACGATGATGCCGCGTTGAATGCTGCGATGGGAAGCATCAGATACCACGCCGGCACCAGGCATGCGCCGCAGTCAAGCATGACAATCAACGTCATCGCAAGCCACGAACCCGACGCGTATTCCCCCACCGCGGCACAACACACCGCCACAAGTGCGCCGCACATCAGGTCGAGGCCGACGTCTCCGGATGCGTATACGCCCATGATCATGCCCATGGCCAGGAACACGGCTTGGAACAGCAACCGTTTCATGCCGCCTCCCGTCCGCCGATTCGTGTCTGATTGGTTCGCTTGCTTCCAGAGTAATGCACATGGCGCATGGCACAGCCGGCGGCATCAACGAAGGTGACATTTGTCATGTTCGAAAGTGACATCATTCCGGCAATTGTGACTACGCGCACCATGTCGGGGGCATCCGGCGGCACGACAATGGAATCAGAGGCATGGAGCACGAGAAAGGAGCTCGTCATGGGTGGACGCATGAATGACGCTGCCGATGCGGTCAGCGCGGTCAAGGTCTCGAAACTGGTCAAACGCTACGGTGACATGGTGGCGCTCGACTATTTCGACCTCGACGTGACGCAAGGCGAGATCTTCGGCCTGCTCGGGCCGAACGGCTCCGGCAAGACTGTCCGGCGGTCTGCTGCGTCGTCTCAACATTGCCTGCGGCATCGCGCACAAGCCCGAGCTCATCTTCTTTGACGAGCCCACGGTGGCTGTCGACCCGCAGAGCCGCAATGCGATTCTGGAAGGCATCCAGCGGCTCAACCAGGCCGGCGCCACGGTGATCTACACCAGCCACTACATGGAGGAAGTCGAACAAATCTGCAGCCGCATCATGATCATGGACCACGGCCGGCACCTGGCGCTCGGAACCGCCGACGAGCTCAAGAACGATGATCGACACGGGCGAGCGCATCACCATCGAAACGCTCGATCTGACGCAGATTCGGCGATGGCCGCTTGCCGTGCGCTGCCGTGCGTGACCGAACGCCGACTACGACGGCAAAGGAACTCGACGTGCGATGCCGTCGCGGCGAACACAACCTGACCGACGTGCTCGACGCGGTGAAACGCTCCGGCGCCAACATCGGCCACCTGACCAGTCGTCCGCCCACGCTCAACGACGTGTTCCTCGAACTCACCGGCAAGGCACTGAGGGACTGACCATCTTGCCCCTGCTGGGGCTTGTGGCAAGTGGGGGTGGCCTTGTGACCACCCTCAGTCGGCTTGGCCGACGTTACTGAGCAAGCAGGTCAAATCATGTGAATGCATTTCTGGTCGCATTGAAAGCGAACCTGCGCAATCGTCAGGCACTGTTCTGGATGATTGTGTTTCCGATCGTCCTGGCCACCATGTTCAACGGCATGTTCGGCAACATCGTCCGGGGATACGAGCTCAAACCGATGACCAATGGCCGTCGTCGAAGATAGCCGCTGGCAGAGGCGGACGGGGGCGCAGACGTTTGTGGAAGCCATTTCATCCGAATCGTCTGCATTATCGGACAATCACGGAAAGGAGTACGCCGATGGCAAGAATGGAATCGGGACCATCAACACGACCAAGGTGGGAATCGATTGCGCAGGTGGAACAGCTGCTGGCCGACGGCACCGCGCAAGGCATGCTGCGAATCGATGACGGCAATTGCGATTCTCCGTAACTCACAGTCGACGCAATCGTCCGCGTCCGATGTGATGGCGTCGAGCAGCGGCTTGGATATTTCGCTGACGGTGCTGGGCAAGCGCCATCGACCTGTACAACCGCAACACCGATATGATGGTGGACATTGCGAAGCACAACCCCGAAGCTCTGATGAATGGCAAGGTGACCGGCAGCATCGGTTCGGCGAATGGCTATACAAAGGAAATCCAGCTGACG
>VOFH01002616.1_pt1 | contig 11990 bp, 17 predicted proteins | sample 5384091 | NCBI WGS metagenome assembly VOFH01 (sample SAMN12384727, study PRJNA508395) | human gut metagenome | isolation source: healthy gut G | host: Homo sapiens
AACGGTCAGCCGTTTGAAATCCAGATTCGTACAATGGAAATGCACAAAACAGCAGAATATGGTATCGCTGCCCATTGGAAATACAAAGAAAACATAACAGGTGAAGGTGACAATGAGGAACAGAAGATTAGTTGGTTAAGACAGATTCTTGAATGGCAGAGAGACTTGTCTGATAATCACGAGTTTCTTAACCTTCTCAAAGATGACCTTAATATGTTTTCTGAGAATGTATATTGCTTCACACCTAATGGAGACCTTAAGAGTCTACCTAATGGTTCAACACCAATTGATTTTGCTTACAGTATTCATAGTGCAGTAGGTAACAAGATGGTTGGTGCCAGAGTAAACGGAAAGATGGTAAATATTGATTATAAGATTCAGAACGGTGATCAGGTAGAAGTTGTAACATCTAACAATTCTAACGGACCAAGTATGGACTGGCTTAAGATTGTTAAAAGTACACAGGCAAAGAACAAGATTAATCAATGGTTTAAGTTACAGAATAAAGAAGAAAATATTATTAAAGGTAAGGAACTTATAGATAAATATTGTAAGTCTAAAGGCATTGTATTGCAGGATATTTTAAAACCTGAATATATGGAAAAAGTAAGACTTAAATATAGCTATAAGGATTGGAACTCTTTAGTTGCATCCGTAGGTCACGGTGGACTTAAAGAAGGACAGATTGTAAATAAGCTTGTTGAGGAATACAACAAGACCCATAGAAAAGAAATAACAGATCAGGATGTTCTTAATTCAACAATAGGCGAAAAGGCTGAAAATAAGACACATACATCAAAGAGTGGAATTATTGTCGAAGGTATGGATGATGTGGCAGTTAGATTTTCTAAATGCTGTAGCCCTGTTCCCGGTGATGAAATTATTGGTTTTGTTACAAGAGGACGTGGTGTGTCAATTCATAGAACAGACTGTATTAATATAATTAATCTTCCTGATTTTGAAAGAGGAAGACTTATTGAGGCAAGCTGGGCTGCTGATGAAGGAAAGCAGGACGGCAAGTATATGACAGAAATTGTTATATATGCTCACAACAGAGTAGGTATTTTAACAGACCTTTCTAAAATATTTACAGAGAAAAACATTGATGTTAACAGTATTAACAGTAGAACAAGTAAGTCTGAAATAGCCACAATATCTATGTCATTTGCAATTCAGGGAACTGAAGAACTTAACAGTCTTATTTCAAGAATAAGACAGATTGACAGCATTATTGATATTGAAAGAACAACAGGCTGACAATTTTAAATAAAAAAGTCAAAACATTAACAGAAATAAAATTGAAATGGAGAATATATGGGAAAGATTGAGATTAGAAATCTTTTAGTTAGCGAGTGCTACACTAATTGTTATTTATGTAAAAATAAAGAAACAGGCGAAGGGTTTATAGTTGATCCGGGTGAAAACGAACTTAAAATTTCCGTAAATATTTCAAAGATGGAAATGAAACCTGTAGCAATTATTTTAACACACGGTCATTATGACCACATTGGTGCCGTAAATGCTTTAAAGGAAAGATACGGAATTAAGGTTTATGTATCAGAAGCTGAAAAAGAGTTAATTGGAAATAAAAAATGAATCTTTCTTCATATTTTGATTCACCAATGACAATTGAAGCAGATGAGTTCTTAAAAAGACGGACAGAAGATTACATTGGCAGGAATTAATATGACATTTATTGCAACACCGGGACATACACCAGGCAGCGGATGTTATTATTTGGAAGACAATGAAATCTTATTTAGCGGTGATACATTATTCCACGGAAGCAGAGGAAGAACAGATTTTCCGGGTGGAAGCGAATCTGAAATAATGAAATCAATTAGAGAAAAATTATTAAAGAAACTTCCTGATGAAACAGCAGTTTTACCGGGACATAATGACAGCACAACAATAGGAACAGAGAAGGTATATTATTAATGATTGATATTCAGATAGTACCGGAAGAATTTCAATATGATGTACAATCCATGGTTCAGGCTTTTTATATGGGACATCCATTTAAGATTAATAGTCAGGTTCAGGATTACTATAGAATTTTAAAAGTTGTTTATGAAGAAAATAGAATAAATATAATATTGTCAGACAATGAAAAAAAAGCTTTTTGAAGAACATTATGAAATAGACTGCAGTGGTATTGTTAACCACTGCGATTTATCTAAAACTCATAGAACAGAGTTAAAGAATGTTTTAAAAAAGCTTTTGTACAGTGTTATGTCAAAGGATACAGGCAAGGAATTGCCTTGGGGCAATCTAACGGAATACGACCTGCCAAAATTCCAGGAATGTTGTTTGAACAGGGAATGAGAGAAGAGCAGGTCCGAAAGACAATGAAGGAAACTTATTTGATTTCAGATGAAAAGCTTAACCTTGCAATTGACATTTCAAGAAGGGAAAGCAGAATATTATCAGATATTAATTATAAAGAAGGATACAGTCTTTATGTTGGAATTCCTTTTTGCCCAACTACATGCCTTTATTGTTCGTTTACATCTTATCCTATATCAATGTACAAGGATAAGGTTGACAGTTATGTAGACAGCGTCATAAAAGAGATTAAATTCTTAGGTGAGCAATTAAAAGGTCGTGAACTTAACACGGTATATATTGGAGGAGGAACTCCTACAACATTGGAACCTGATCAGATGGATAGGTTGATTACAAGTCTTAAGGAGAATTTTGATTTTTTAGCACAGTAAGAGAGTTTACTGTTGAAGCAGGACGACCTGACAGTATTACTGAAGAAAAGCTTAAAACATTAAAGAAACATAATGTTTCAAGAATTTCAATTAATCCCCAGACGATGAATCAGGAAACGTTAGATATTATTGGAAGACGACATACTGTAGAACAGGTTAAGGAAGCGTTTAAGCTTGCAAGACAGTGTGGCTTTAATAATATAAATATGGACTTTATTCTTGGACTTCACAAGAAGATGAAAAAATGGTAAGATATTCTATGGAAGAGGCAAAGAAACTTAGTCCGGAAGGAATAACCGTACATTCTCTTGCGTTAAAGAGAGCAGCACGTCTAAATATTATGAAAGATAAATATTCTGACATGCATATGGAAAATAATTCTGAACTTATGAAAGTTACAGAAAAGTATTCAGAAGAGATGAATATGAAACCTTATTATCTATATAGACAGAAGAATATGGCAGGTAATCAGGAAAATGTAGGATATTCTATTGAAGGTTGTGAAGGTCTTTACAATATTCTTATGATGGGTGACTTTCAGGATGTATGGGCCGTTGGAGCAGGAGCGGTTACTAAGCTTTTGTCACCGGATAGAAAAGAGGGCAAAAGAATAGATACTGTAAAGAATGTAGACCAATATATTGAAAGAATTGACGAAATGATTGAAAGAAAAAGAAAATACTTTCAATCTATGGGTTGTTAAAATAAAAAACAATAGTAAAATTTATGGTTGTGAGAAAATAATAAGGAGACATAGAAAATGGCATTAAGCAAGAAACCTGTTACAGGAATGAAAGATATTCTTCCTGAAGAGATGAAAATAAGAAATTATGTGCAGAATGTAATTAAAGATACATATAAGGCTTTCGGTTTTACACAGATTGAAACACCTTGTGTAGAAAATATTTCTAACCTTACTAATAAGCAGGGTGGAGAAAACGAAAAGTTAATTTTTAAGATTTTAAAAAGAGGCGAGAAGCTTAATCTTGAAACAGCACAGACAGATATGGATGTTGTTGACAACGGGTTAAGATATGACTTAACAGTTCCTCTTGTAAGATATTATTCAAATAATGCCAATAACTTGCCATCACCTTTTAAGGCGTTACAGATGGGAAATGTGTGGCGCGCAGACAGACCGCAGCGCGGACGTTTCCGTCAGTTTATGCAGTGTGACATTGATATTATCGGAGAACCGAGTAATCTCGCAGAGATAGAATTGATTCTTGCAACTACAACAACACTTGGAAAGCTTGGATTTAAGAATTTCCAGATTAGAATTAACGAGAGAAGAATATTAAAGGCTATGGCTGCTTACAGTGGTTTCCCTGAAGAAAGCTATGACAGCGTATTTATCATTCTGGACAAGATGGACAAGATTGGTCTTGAAGGAGTTAAGGAAGAACTTATTAAATATGAATTTTCTGAAGAATCAGTAAATAAGTACGTTTCTTTATTTAAAGAAATTGAACAGCAGGCTAATCCTATTGATTATTTGGCTGAAAAGCTTGGTGATTATATGGAAGATGATGTTAAGCAGTGGATGAACGAGATTATTGAAAGTGTTAAGGCTACTAAGTCATCTGATTTTGAAATTGTATTTGATCCTACTTTAGTTAGAGGTATGTCATATTATACAGGAACAATTTTTGAAATTGCAATTCCTGAATTTGGTGGAAGCTGCGGTGGCGGCGGAAGATACGATAAGATGGTTGGAAAATTTATTGGACATGATGTTCCAGCCTGTGGTTTTTCAATTGGTTTTGAACGTATTGTTTTATTATTAATGGAGCAGGGCTTTAAGATTCCTGAAGAATACAATAAGGTTGCTTATCTTATTGAAAAAGGTGTTAAGGAAGATGCACTTTGTGATGTTATTGCACAGGCTCAGGAAGAAAGAAAGAATGGTACTCAGGTTCTTGTAACAAGAATGAATAAGAATAAAAAGTTCCAGAAAGAACAGTTAAAAGAGCAGGGTTATGAAGAATTCAAAGAATTCTATAAGAACCCATTAAAATAATATATTTTATTTCACAGTGGATGAATTAGGAGGAAGAATTATGGCAGAGTCAATGCAGGGACTTCATAGAAGTCACAGATGTACAGAAGTATCTAATAAGAATATTGGTGAAACTGTAACTGTAATGGGATGGGTCCAGAAAAGAAGAAATTTAGGAAGCTTGATTTTTATAGATTTAAGAGATCGTTCAGGTCTTTTACAGTTAGTTTTTGATGAAAACAATGGTGAAGTTTTTGAAAAAGCTAAAAATCTTAGAAGCGAATTTGTTATTGCAGCAGAAGGTGTTGTTAGACAGCGTAGTGGTGCAGTTAATGAAAATATGGCAACAGGTGATATTGAAGTAACTGTAAACACACTTAGAATTTTATCAGAAGCTGAAACACCTCCATTTCCTGTTGAAGAAGATGCTAATACTAGAGAAGAGTTAAGATTAAAATATAGATACCTTGATTTAAGAAAGCCTCATCTTCAGAGAAATCTTAAGATGAGAAGTGATATTACAACTTTTATTAGAAAGTTTATGTCAAATGAAGGATTTATTGAAATTGAAACTCCAACATTATGTAAGAGTACACCTGAAGGTGCGAGAGATTATTTAGTACCTAGTAGAGTACATCCGGGATGCTTCTATGCATTACCACAGTCTCCACAGTTATATAAGCAGTTGCTTATGTGCTCAGGTTTTGACAGATATATTCAGATTGCAAAATGTTACAGAGATGAAGATTTAAGAGCTGACAGACAGCCTGAATTTACACAGGTTGATATGGAACTTTCTTTTGTAGATGTTGATGATGTAATCGATGTTAATGAAAGATTATTAAAGGCATTATTTAAAGAAATTCTTGATGTTGATGTTCAGTTACCAATTCAGAGAATGACATGGATTGAAGCTATGAACAGATATGGTTCAGATAAGCCTGATACACGTTTTGGAATGGAACTTATTGACGTAACAGATGTTGTTAAAGGTTGTGGCTTTGGTGTATTTACAGGAGCAATCGAAAACGGCGGTTCTGTAAGAGGTCTTAATGTTAAGGGACAGGGCGCAATGCCAAGAAAGAAGATTGATAAGTTAGTTGATTCTGCAAAGGGCAACGGAGCAAAAGGTCTTGCATATATTGCAATGCATGAAGATGGAACAATTAAGTCATCATTTGCTAAGTTTATGACAGATGAGGAAATGGATAACCTTATTAAGGCTATGGATGGTCAGCCAGGCGATTTATTAGTATTTGCTGCTGACAAAAATAAGATTGTTTGGAACGTTCTTGGTGCACTTAGATTAGAATTAGCTGAACAGTTAGATTTAATTGATAAGAGCAAATTTAACTTCTTATGGGTAACAGAATTTCCTCAGTTTGAATGGTCTGATGAAGAGAACAGATTTGTGGCAATGCATCACCCATTTACAATGCCTATGGATGAAGACTTGGATTATATTGAATCTGATCCGGGCAGAGTTAGGGCAAAGGCTTACGATATCGTACTTAATGGTTCAGAAATCGGTGGCGGCAGTGTTAGAATCCATCAGGCGGACGTTCAGGAAAGAATGCTTAAAGCATTAGGTTTTACAACAGAAGCAGCTCACGAACAGTTTGGATTCTTATTAGATGCATTTAAGTATGGTGTTCCACCACACGCAGGACTTGCATACGGACTTGACAGACTTGTAATGCATATGACAGGTGAAGACAACATTCGTGAAGTAATAGCATTTCCCAAGGTTAAAGATGCATCATGCTAATGACAGAAGCACCAACAGCTGTAGATGCAAAACAGTTAGAAGAATTATCAATTGAAACAATTGATGTTGAAGAAGAAAAATAAATAATGAGAGATGTGAAGAAATAGAAACGATTATAGGAATATATAATAGTTGGCAAGGATTCACATAGCTTATCATTAAAGATAAAAGGCTGCTCAGTTGGGCAGCCTTTTGTGATGCTAGTTTAATCTTAGTCGTCTTATTTGCTCTTGCATACTGCCAACGTAGTTTGAAAGCTCATTGTATTTGTTGTTTAATTTCTCAACATCTCTTTTTAAGATATTGTAGTTGTATACAAGTTCTTTGTATGAATTTGAATTATATGAGGCGTTATAAGCTTTATAATTGTTAGTAGTGTTGTTGTTAGGCAGATTATTTCTAGGAGTATTAGGAATTGAAGTATTGTTATTTGAGATATTATTATTTGATACATTGTAGCTTGAAGTGTTATAGTTTGTAGAATTATTTCTTAAAGAATTTTCACTCCCGGAAGTAGCATTAGTCATATTATTCAGCGAAAGATTAATTTCCTGCTTACAAACCACATTAAAATTCAAGTCGATTTCATAAAGTGTATTGTCAGTTGTAACAAAAATGCAATTATTATGTACAAAAGCAGAGATATGATTTGAGCCGGATATGTTTTCGACAATACAATGTTTCTCGGTAAGATTGTCTGAACAAACTCCCATAAGTGAATTATCCAAATAAAAAACATATAATTTATTGTTAAAAACAAGTGTTGCACAAGATGTTTTAAGGCAAAGAACTTCTTGAAAATTATTTTGTGTTACTTGGGTAAGGACGAATGAATTATCTACAGAGTAGTAGGAAACAAGTGGAGAATTGACTGAATAAACATTAAAGTCTTTTTGAAATCTTTAAAAACATAGCCCTTTGAAAAAACACGACCGTTGGCTATCAGATAAGATTTGATTTGCCGTGCTGACTGTTCGAAAATCATTGGCTGGCCGTTTCTAATTCTATAATATGATACATAAAAACCTCCCACATTAGTCGCTATAAAAATCATATAACAAAATATGCAGGAGGTTTTAAAAATTATTTCATAAAACGTTAGGTTTAAAAGCACTATTATATGTACAAAATGAATTAAACCTAAAGAGCTATTTATTATAAAAGGATTAGATTTAAAGTATTATTCGCTATACAAATCAATTACATCTAAAGCGCTATCCACAATATGAATAGGAATATCCTTTAAAGAATCATTTGGATATTTTAAATCAGGAATGCAGATAACAGGAATTTCAGCTGCGTGTGCGGCTCGGATTCCGTTTTCTGAATCCTCAAAAATAACAGCTTCATCTTTGTTAAAAGGTGTCTTCCCAAGGGCTTTTAAGAAAATTTCGGATTAGGTTTTGAATTTTTTACCTGGTCTCCGCCAATAATATGTTTAAAATAATCACGAATACCGGCTATATTTAAATTTTTTTCAACCATAGGAGTTACTGTTGAAGAGGCAACACAACAAATTGTTCCGTTTTCCTTAAAAACTCCAATAATTCAGGAATGCCTTTCATAATTTCCAAACCGTTTTTTCTTCAACATCCTTTGCAACTAATTCACGAGTTTCCTTAAATATCTGTTCGGTAGAAAAATCTTCGCCAAAGATTTTCTTGTGAACTTCTTTAACAGAAGCAAATGAGAGCCCTAATGTTTGGGTAAAATCTTCAATTCTTGAAGGATAGCCATATTTCTTATGAACCATGCTTTCAAACTTGAAAAACTGACGCTCAGTATTAAAAATCAATCCATCCATATCAAAAATTGCAACTTTTGGAATGTTCATAATAAAATTCTCCTTAGTATTTGACTTTAAGGCTATTTAATAAAATTGCTTATAAAAAATAATAATAGTGCTGTGCATAGCAACTATTAATTACTAGTTTAAAATATCATATATGTTTGAAAAATCAAGAGGGGAAAAAGAAAATATTTTATAAAATTAATTTTGAAAGAAATAAATGAATAAATATAATTAAAAAGCTTATTTTTTGACTTTCTTAATAGAAATAATTGTGGTAAACTTATGTTTGATAAATGTTTGACAATATACAGGAGGTACAAAATGTTTTCATTTGACGAAATTAAGAATGCAGATATTGAAATAGCAGAAGCTATGCAGGACGAAATGGACAGACAGCAGAGCCATTTGGAGCTTATTGCATCTGAAAATATAGTAAGCAAAGCAGTAATGGCAGCTATGGGAAGTCATTTAACAAATAAATATGCAGAAGGTTATCCGGGAAAGAGATACTACGGCGGATGTGAATATGTTGACGTTGTAGAAGAACTTGCAAGAGAAAGAGCAAAGAAGTTATTTGGATGCACATATGCTAATGTACAGCCACATTCAGGTGCACAGGCTAACTTAGCAGTATTTTTCGCTTTGGTTAAACCGGGAGATACAGTTATGGGAATGAGCCTTGATGCAGGTGGACATTTACATGGTTCAAAGTTAATATTTCAGGTACATATTTTAATATCGTTTCTTATGGAGTAAATGAAGACGGTTATATAGATTACGATCAGGTGTTGGAAGTTGCAAAAGCTAACAAGCCTAAACTTATCGTAGCTGGTGCAAGTGCTTACCCAAGAAAGATTGATTTTAAGAAATTCAGAGAAATCGCTGACGAAGTAGGTGCTTACCTTATGGTAGATATGGCACATATTGCAGGTCTTGTAGCTACAGGACAGCATATGAGCCCAATTCCATATGCGCATGTAACAACAACTACAACTCATAAGACATTAAGAGGACCAAGAGGTGGACTTATTCTTTCAAGTGAAGAATTTGCTTTGGAACATAAGCTTAATAAGGCAGTTTTCCCAGGAATCCAGGGTGGACCATTAATGCACGTTATCGCATCTAAGGCTGTTTGTTTCAAAGAAGCTTTATCACCTGAATTCAGGAGTATGGCAAGAACATTGTGGCAAATGCACAGGCACTTCCAAAAGGTCTTACAGACAGAGGTTTTGACCTTGTATCAGGTGGTACAGACAACCACTTAATGTTAGTAGACTTAAGAAGCAAAAACATTACAGGTAAGGAATTTGAAATTGCTCTTGATAAAGCAAACATTACATGTAACAAGAACGCAATTCTAATGACCCACAGAAACCGGGAATTACAAGTGGTGTAAGAATTGGTACACCTGCAGTTACAACAAGAGGACTTAATGAAGCAGATATGGATGTAATAGCAGAATGTATGGCATTAATCGCTGCTGATCCGGAAGGAAACAATGAAGCAGTAAAGGCAAAAGTAAAGGCATTAACAGACAAATATCCTTTATATGCATAAAGAAACAAAATATTAATATGACTGTTGATTAGAAAGTAGAATCAATAGTGTTGTAAAATCCTTACAGTAAAAGGACTGATTGGTCTTGCGAGCTGTAAGGATTTTGTTTTTTATGGAATATGTTACCTGTATAATTCCCCAATTTTGGAAATAATGTAATGGATTAGATTTACAGGGGAGTTATGAAAAGTGATTTTGTAAAATGTGGTATTTTAGGTTGGTGTATTGAAATTATATGGACAGCCTTTCATGGAATAAAAAGCAAAAACAATAAATTCATTGGTTATACGTCAATAATTATGTTTCCCATATATGGCTTGGCATCAGTTATAAAGCCAATAAGCCTTAAGTTAAAGAAAATGAAAATGCCTACAATAATCAGGGGACAGTTTATTCAATAGGAATTTTTACGGTAGAATTAATTACAGGAAGTATTCTTAAGAAAACAAATAATTGTCCGTGGGATTATAGCGATAAAAAGTACAACATAAACGGTGTGATTAGAGTTGATTATGCACCGCTGTGGTGCATTGTAGGTGTTATTTTTGAAAAAATGCTTAACTCAAAAGAGTGCAGAAAATAGAGCAAAGCAAAAAAATAGAAAATAAAAATCTTCCAAACAGTATATTTAAATATGCTTGGAAGATTATATAAATTTATTATTTAAAGAATTTTATAATATTGTCCATTCTGGAAGTCATTGACTGGAATAGTAAATCAACAATAGTAACGGCAACCATTGATTCAACAACAACTACAGCTCTTGGAACAATAATAGGATCGTGACGACCTTTTTTATATTGATATCAATATTTTCCATAGATTTATTTACTGTCTGCTGTGTCATTGCAATAGAAGGAGTAGGCTTGATTGCGGCTCTAAGAACAATAGGTGAGCCGTCGCTTATGCCACCAAGAACCCTCCGGCATGGTTTGATGTTTTTGAAATATGACCATTTTCAACTTTAAAACCATCATTATCTTTAGAACCTGTAGATGTGGCAACTGCAAATCCATCTCCAATTTCGAAACCTTTTACAGCACCAATGGACATTATAGCCTTTGCAAGATTAGCATCTAACTTATCAAAAACAGGTTCACCTACACCTGTTGGCATTCCGGCTACAACACATTCGATAATACCACCAACGGAATCCATTTCAGCCATTTCTCTTTAAGCATATCACCTGCCAGTTTAGCAGCGTTGCTATCAGGCATATACATAGGATTCTTCTGAATTTCGTCTTTACTAAAATTATTGTAATTTATAGATACGTTACCGGTAGATTTAGAATAAGTCATAATGGAAATATTAAGTGATTCTAAAATCTTAGAAGCAATGGCGCCTGCGGCAACTCTTCCTATAGTTTCGCGACCTGATGAACGTCCGCCACCGCGGTAATCTCTGAAACCATATTTTTCATCAAAAGTGTAATCAGCGTGTCCCGGTCTGTAGCATTCTGCAATCTGTGAGTAATCAGCAGAATGATGATCTTTATTGTGTACAACCAAAGAAATAGGAGTGCCGGTAGTTTTTCCTTCAAAATACCAGACAAAATTTCGACCTTGTCATCTTCGTTACGCTGTGTAGTGTATGCAGACTGTCCCGGCTTTCTTCTGTCAAGAAAAAACTGAATGTCTTCTTCACAAAGAGGAACTCCTGCAGGGCAACCGTCAACTACAACGCCAACAGCCTTTCCATGAGATTCTCCCCAAGTTGTTATTTTAAAAATGTTACCATATGTTGAACCAGCCATTTTAACCTCCGTAAATAAAATCCGTAAAAATTTTTGCCTTTCACGATTATAACAAGGAATAGGGATAATAGCAAATTGAAAATATCTGCTTGCGTTAATACTAATAAAATAATATAATAATACAATGCGTTAAAAAAAAATGAAATCAATGAGGTGTTTTATGTTTAAGGTTTTAGCAAAAGATGGAAATGCAAAACGAGGCGAATTTACAACAGTTCATGGCAAGATTCAGACACCGGTTTTTATGAATGTAGGAACAGCGGCCGCAATTAAAGGTGCAGTAGCTGCAGAAGACTTAAAAGACAATTAAGACACAGGTAGAATTATCTAATACATATCACCTTCATGTTAGACCGGGTGATAAGGTTGTTAAGAAGTTAGGCGGTCTTCATAAATTTATG
>VOFH01001903.1_pt1 | contig 11977 bp, 17 predicted proteins | sample 5384091 | NCBI WGS metagenome assembly VOFH01 (sample SAMN12384727, study PRJNA508395) | human gut metagenome | isolation source: healthy gut G | host: Homo sapiens
CCGGCAGCACGCGCCACGCGGCGGTACAGCGCGTCCACGCGCGCGACCAGCTCGATGCTCGAAAACGGCTTGGTCACATAGTCGTCCGCGCCAATGGAAAGGCCGCGTATCTTGTCGTCCTCCTGCGATTTTGCGCTAAGCATGATAATGCCGATGCTGTCACTGTCGCGCCGGATATTTTCACACAGGAAAAGCCGTTCATACCCGGCAGCATGATAGCCAGCACGGCCACGTCGAACGTGGCGCTGGTATCTATTGCGGCCAGGGCGGCCTCTGCACTGCCCGCCTCAGTCACATCATAGCCGGCCATGCGGAGGTTCAGGGCAATCACCCGTATCGCCGCCTCGTCCTCCACCACAAGCACTCTGCGCATGCTGCACCATCCTTTCCGTATCTCAAAGCGCCAGTGCACCGGCGCGCAGGGTAAGCGCGCGTCGCCGGGCGCACAGCTCGTATGGAAATAGGCCACCACCTTCTGCCCGCCCTCCAGGCTGAGCAGCTTTTCATAGCGGCCCACTGTAACGCGTCCTCCGGCACTACGCGCACGGTGCACAGGGCATCGCCCGCCTCATTGCGCAGCACAAAGCTGTTTTCAAAGGGGCCGTCCTGCAAATGCTCACCGCGCCGCGCCAGCCGGACGGCAGCCGCAGATAATAACCTGTCACTGTGTCCGCCACACCGTATTCACGCGTGGGTCCGGCGGCCAGATAATCATCCCACTCTACAAAGTAATAGCGCCGCACGGTGGTTCCGGCTGTCTGCGCGCGTCTCGATATGCGCCAAAAGCACTGTGCCGCTTGCCGTGGTGCGCGGGCCAATCGCATCCGGAAGCCCCATGGTGCGCTCTGTCACGGTATCACCGCCGGAGGCAGGCCAATCCAAAAGCTGGCCGCCCGTCATGCGAAGCACCTGCTGCGCCGTGCCGCCCGAGGCAAGCCTGCCGCTTACAACAACGCCCTGCGCCCGGCCGCTGCGCGTTTCCAGCAGGCCATGCAATGCAAAAAGCTGCTGTTCAGCTGCACCGTCTGCACGCTCTGCAGGCTGCCCGCCATGTCGCGCACAGCCTCCAGCGTCAGAACACCGGCCTGCGCGGTGGACTGTGCCAGATACACCTCGTCCACACTGTCGGAATTCAAATCCGCAATCAGCGATGCCTCGCACGCCTGCTGGTATTCCAGGGCAAGCTGGCCCCCGGCGTAGGAATATATCGTGAGGTATTGGTCTGTCAGGTTCGAGTTGGCATAGCCCACCACCAGCTGGGCCGCGCCTCTCGCGCAGGCACACTGTCTGCACCTGGCTTATTTCGGTGGAAAGCCCTCCGACTGGCATACCACCTCCCACGCGGCTCGGCCTGGCCTGCTCCAGCACGGCCACGCACACATTCTGCCCGCTTTTTCTCGGCAGTGAAAAGGCAATGGCCTCGTCTGCGCCGTCGCCGTCCAAATCTCGCAGCACGATGGGCGAAAGTTCTTCGCCGCCGCGCGGATATTTCATCTGCGGCGTCTCGCCAAGATACCCCACCAGCGCCTTCTGCACGGCGCTTTGCAGCCGCGTGGGCTGCGGGGCGCAGCAGCTCTTCCACATTGCCGCCCATCGAGACGGAAAATCACACCCTGGCCAGCACGGCCAAAAGCGCAAGGCACACCGCGCTCAGAACCAGCTTTTTCATGCGCGGCCTCCTTCCGGCGCGGCAAAAACTGCGGCGCAGCAAAGTTTATACACAGGGCATTATACCACTTCGCGCCGCGTTACACAAGGTAAAGCCCCACGCCCATACACAGGTGCCCACGGCCAGCCCCACAGCGCAGGCACCGTTTTTCCCATAGGAAAAGCCGCCTGCAAGAAGCTGGGCAACGACACCTGCAGCATCACGCTCCGCCACCAGCGCCAGCAGGCCGTTCAGAAACAGAGGCGAGAAGAAGCCCCGCAGCAGAAAGAAGGCCGCCAGCGCCCGCCGGCTCTGCCAGGCCGGAGCCCAAAGCGAACAAAAGACTTTTGCACGGCTGTGCGTGGCGCAATAAACCCTAAGACGGCCACGCAATGCCCTCCGGGATATTGTGCAGGGCAATGGCCAATGCAAGGGACGGGCCCAGGGCGCTGTCTGCCGCGTTGGTGAACAGCGTAAGGATGCCCTCGGGCAAATTGTGCAGCACGATGGCCGCCGTGGTGGGCAAGCGCCCCGCGCAGGGCTGCTGCACGCGTTTTGTCAGGCACGGAAAGGCGCTGTGCCAGCGTTTCGTCCTCCGGCAGGCTCTTTTTCCAGCAGCAGGGGCCGCCAGCATGCCTGCCGCGCACAGGCTGGCGCAGCGCAGGGCCGCGCCCACCGGCGCGGCACCAGAGGCAGCGTAGGCCTCCACGGCACTGGGCAGCATTTCAGAAAGCGACACCGTCATCATTACCCCAGCGGCAAACCCTGTGAAAGGGCCATGATGCGCGGGCCGGGCGTTCGCATCAGCCACACCACCAGGCCCCCAGCCCAGTGGAAAGGCCTGCCAGCGTGGTAAGCAAAAGCGCCATGTGCATATCCATCCCATCCTTTCCTCTCAAGGGAAGGATATGCGCGGCGCGGCGCCGCTATTGCAGGGCCAGAACACCTTTGGTGATGATGCCCCTCCACCACGGCGGCCATCTCGTCCGGCGCAAGGGGCATGCCCTGTTCGAGCCACTGCTTCAGAAGGCCGATGCAGCCGGCCACAAAAATGAAAACACGTAGCCGTAGCCCAGCCTGCCTCTCCTTCCCCATCAGGGCCGCCCACTCGTCCAGCACACGCTCGCGCACAAGCTGGTTTACCTTGCCCACAAAGGCCGTCCCCTGCGGGCCGCACAGCAGAACGCGGCAGATATCCGCGTTCTGCGCCAAAATGAAAAAAAAATACCGCGCAGGGGCCCGGCCGCGTCCGCCACCTGATATTCCGCCTGCAACGCCGCTGCGCAGCAACATTTCATTTGGGCGGAATGAGCCCAGCATAGCCTCAAACTGCGCCATCAGGTCGTCCACTATTTCGTCCAGCAGGGCGCGCACATCCGGATAATGCAGGTAAAATGTGCCCCGGTTGATATCGCAGGCCTCGCACAGTTCTTTCACCGTGATCTCCTGCAGCGGCTTTTTTCCAGCAGGCCCGTGAGGGCCTTTGCGAAGCTGCGCCTTTGTTTTTAAGACGCGCCTGTCCTGCGCACGCGGGCATGACAATTCTCTCCTTCACGATTTTTTACAATTGTAATGAACACAAGCGGCGTTCTCTGTCGATTTATCGGCATGGCCGGGCCTATTTGCCGATTGCTTCCCGGCCCTGCTTTTATTATAATGAACTTAGCATTTTAATCAACACCGCGTTTATTACCGAACAGCTTGTCTGTTTTCTGGAAGGAGTTTTCCCATGCCGTTTTCATCGTGCCCGGCCCGCTGCCGCAGCGCCCGCCTTGAGCCCGCCCGGCCATTTTGTAGAACTGCGGGGTGTGTGCAAATATTATCAGATGGGCACTGTGCGCATCTCTGCTGCACCATTAATTTCCACATCGAAAAGGGGAATTCTGCGTCATTGTAGGGCCGTCCGGCGCAGGCAAAACCACCGTGCTGAATATGCTGGGCGGCATGGATACCTGTGACGAGGGTGAGATCTGGCTGGACGGCCAGCTTGTCAGCCGCTATTCGCCCCAAAGAGCTCACCGCTTACCGCAGGCACGACGTGGGCTTTGTGTTTCAATTCTATAACCTTGTGCAGAACCTGACGGCGCTGGAGAATGTAGAGCTTGCCAGCGAAATATGCAAAGAGCCTCTGGACGCCTCTGAAACACTGGAGGAGGTGGGCCTGGGCGGGCGCATGAAAAATTTCCCGGCGCAGCTCTCCGGCGGCGAGCAGCAGCGTGTCTCCATTGCGCGCGCACTGGCAAAGAACCGAAAATCCTCTTGTGCGACGAGCCCACCGGCGCGCTGGACTACAAGACCGGCAAGCAGGTGCTGAAGCTTTGCAGGACACCTGCCGCAGCACGGGCCGCACCGTTATCGTCATCACGCACAACTCGGCGCTTACCGCCATGGCGACCGCGTCATCCACATCAAAAGCGGCACTGTAACGGCTATGGAGACAAACCCCGCCCCCACGCCCGTGGAAAGGATCGAGTGGTAAATGCGCAGAACGTACCGTAAAAACATTTTGCGCACCGTGCGCGCTACGCTGGGGCGTTTTCTTGCCATTTTCGCCATCGTCGCGCGGGGTGGGCTTTTTGGCCGGTCTGCTGGCCGCCACACCGGATATGCGCTATTCCGGCGACCGCTTTTTTGACGAGACGCATATGTACGACCTGCGCATTCTCAGCGAGTTGGGCCTCACGGAAGAGGACGTAGATGCTATCCGCGCGGTGGAGGGTGTGGGCGAAGTGATGCCCGGTTATTATGCAGACGTATTTGCCGACACGCCGGACGGCGACACCGTAGTGGCGCGGTTTCACTCTGTTCCGCTGGAGCAGGTAGAAGAAAAAGAGCCCGAAAATTACCTGAACCGGCTGGAGGTGGTGGAGGGCCGCCTTCCTGTGAAAGAGGATGAATGCGTCATTAGCGGCGGCTCGTACCTCACGGGTTCCTCCTTCGAAGTGGGCGACACCATCGAGCCTCTCTGCCGACAACGAGGATTTGGAGGACACCTTCACCCGCACCAGCTTCAAAATCGTGGGCGTGGTGAAAGCAGCAATTATTTTTCCGTCGAGCGCGAGCCCGCCAATATCGGCTCGGGCACAGTGTCCATCGTGGCGTACACCGGCGCGCAGAACTTTGCCTACGACGTATACACCGAGGTGTATGCATCGGTGGAGGGCACGCAGGAAATGAGCTGCTTCTCCCGATGAATACAAAGATGCTGTGCAGGCTGTTTCCAGCCGCATCGAGGCCGTCAGCGGCGCACTATGCCAAAAGCGCTACGACGACGTGAAGGCGCAAACAGAGTAGCAGCTTGCCGATGCGCGCGCCCAGCTTGCCGATGCCCCAGGACTATGACGACGGCCGGGCCGAGGTGGCGGAAAACGAGAAAAGCTGGCGGACGCCGAGGCCGAGATAGAGGCCGGCGAGGCAGAGCTTGCCCAGAATAAAGAGACGATATCCGGCACGCTGACGCAGAAGCAGCAGCAGCTTGCCGATGCCGAGGCCCTGGTGATAGAGGGCAAGGCACAGCTTGAGGCCCGCGCGCACCCAGCTTGACACCGCCAGCGCACAGCTTGCCGCAGGCAAAACGGCACTGGAGGCCGCAAAGCAGCAGCTTCCCGCGCTGGAGCAGGCTGTGGAGCAGGCCGAGGCGCAGCGCCCCGTGCTGGAAAGCCAGCTTTCATCCGCAAAGGCCGCCTTAGAGGCCGCCGAAGCTGCCGTGGCGGAAAAACAGGCCGGTTATGACGAGGCGCTGGCCCGGCGCGACGAAGCACAGGGCGAATATGATGCGGCGGCCGCTGAAGTGGCGCGTCTGGAGCAGGCTATTAAGGACGCAGAGGCTATTGGCGATACCGATACCGCAGACCAGCTGCGGGGCGAGCTTGTTCTTGCGGAGGCCGAGTTCAGCACAGCCCAAACAGACCTGGCAGAAAAAGAGACCATTCTGAGCGCGCGCAGCGCCGAGCTGCAAGCAGCCGGCAGCCAGCGCGATGCCGCGCAGGCGCAGGTGACAGGCTATGAGGCCGCCCTGGCGGCGCTGGATGCGGCGCCGGGCCAGCTGGAGGACGCCAGGGCGCAGATAGCCCAGCAGGAGAAAACGCTGGCCGAGGGCGAGGCACAGCTTGCCGCGGGCGAGGCGGAATATCAAAAGCAGGCCGCCGTGCTGCGCGAGGCTGAAAAAAGAAATTGCCTCGGGCAAAACGTCCCTCCATGGCGCCCGCGCTGGCCCAGCTTCAAATGCAGCTGGCAGAGGAACAGCGAGGGAGGCAAAGGCCGAAGTGACGGACGGCAAGGCCCAGCTGGAGGAGGCAAAGCAGCAGCTTGCCGACGGCAAGGCCGAGCTGGACGATGCAAAGCAGCAGCTTGCCGATGGCGAACAGGCGCTGGCAGAGCTGGAGGTGCCGGAATGGTTTCTGCTGACGCGCAGTGAAAAACGTCAGCTATGCCTCGTTTGAAATGAATATCGAAAAGGTGGACGCCGTGGCCAAGGTGTTCCCGGTGTTCTTCTTTCTTGTGGCGGCGCTTTTGGTGGCGCTCACCACCATGACGCGCATGGTGGAGGAGGACCGCCTGCAATAGGCACGCTGAAGGCGCTGGGCTACGGCAAGGGCTCCATCATGGCAAAATATCTGCTGTATGCCCTGGCCGCCAGCGTGCTGGGCAGCGCATTGGCCTTTGCAGTGGGCCTCAACCTGCTGCCCACCGTGATCTGGAACGCCTACACCATGATGTACCGGCTGCCAAAGCTCTACTGCCTGTTCAATGCGCGCTTTGCACTGTTCTCTTCCCCTCACCGCCATTGCCTGTGTGCTGGCCGCTACGCTGAACGCCTGCTGGGCCACCCTGCACGAGGTGCCCGCCCAGCTGATGCTGCCGCGCGCACCCAAGGCGGGCAAGCGCATTTTCCTGGAGCATATTCCCTTTATCTGGCGGCGCATGAAATTCACGCACAAGGTGGCCGCCCGCAACCTGTTCCGCTATAAAAAGCGCTTTTTCATGACAGTGACCGGCATTGCCGGCTGCACGGCGCTGCTGCTGACAGGCTTTGGCCTGCATGACTCCATCAGCGACATCGTATACAAGCAGTTTGGAGACATTTTCCTGTACGACGTCTCCATCACGGTAAAGGATGCCGCCAAGGCAGAAAGCGGGGCTTTGGCAGACGTCCTGGCAGACAGGGGACGCCGTGAAGGACGCCCTGCTGGTGCATCAGGAGAAGATAACCAGCCATTTCAACGGTGAGGCCTTCAGCACCTACCTGATGGTGCCGGAAAACAGCGCCGGGTTCCCCGATTTTGTGGATCTTCGCACCCGAAAGGGCGGCACGCCTGTGCCCTTCAGCGAAACGGGCGTCGTCATTACGGAAAAGATGGCAGAGCGCGGCGGGTTCAGCATCGGCAGCCAGATTACGCTGGAAAACGCCGACGGGGACACGGGCACCTTTACCGTGGACGGCATTGCCGAAAACTATGTGGAGAACTACGTATATCTCAGTGCCGAGACCTATGAGCATGGCTTTGGCGCAGCGCCGGTGTTTAACACCGTGCTGGCCATATCGGCAAACCCTCCGGCGAGGGCGCGATGCTTTGAGCGCACGCCTGCTGGGCACCGACGGCGTGTCCAGCGTAAGCTTCACCTCCGACCTGAAAAACCAGCTTTTCCGGCATGCTGCAAAAAATAGACATCATCGTGGTGGTGCTTATCGTGGCGGCCGGGCTGTTGGCCTATGTAGTGCTGTATAATCTGACTAACATCAACATTGCTGAGCGTGTGAAGGAAATAGCCACCATCAAGGTGCTGGGTTTCTACGACAAAGAGGTATATGCCTATGTATACCGCGAAAATATCGTGCTCAGTCTTATTGGCACGCTGACAGGTCTTGTGCTGGGCATATTCCTGCACATGTTCGTCATTTACACCGTAGAGGTGGATGCCACCATGTTCGGACGCAGCATCAAGTTCTGAGCTATGCTGCCAGCGCCGGCCTCACCATTCTGTTCAGCCTGCTTGTAAACCTTGCTATGCGCCGCAAGCTGCGCAATATCAGCATGGTGGAAAGCATGAAGGCCCGGAATGACGCCTGTGTGCCACACGTTTTCTCATCTGTCCCCCTGCCCCGGCCAAGCCGGGCAGGGGGTTTTCGGAAGGGTGCCACCGACTCTGCCAACGGGGGCGGCGCAAAAACCTTCGCGTCAGGCACGAGAAAACAGGCTGCCCGCCAGCAGGCAGTCCGCCTTGGAAAGCCTCCGCCGGAACAGCAGCCGCCCGCAAGCGGGCGGCAGAGCAGGCGGCGCGGGCGGAAGCCGACCCGTGCAGCCTGTGAAATACAGGCCGCGCCCCCTTACAGAGCTGGATTTCAGCCGCCGGCTGCGGCGGCAGGCATGACAGCGCGTGTGCTGAACGGCACACAATGCCAGTTTTTCTTGACATCGCCACCGGCAGAAGCTATAATCATAAAAGTTTGAATTTCAAACTTTGAATTTCAAAGCATTAGAAAGGGAACCCAGCCCATGCCGCAGATGACACCGCAAGAACAAAAACTGAACGATTTCCTTGTGGGGGTGTTCAACGACATCCTCCGCCTGGAGGAGGCCAGCCTGCGCCAGAGCTGCGGGCAACCTTTCCGTCACAGAGCTGCATGTGCTGGACGCAGTTTTCCATTGCGCCCGCAGTGCGGCATGGCGGACATTGCCGCAGCCCTGAAGGTGACGGCAGGCACAGCCACCGTGGCCGTGAAAACGCTGGAGCAAAAAGGGATATGTAGTGCGCACCCGGCATGAAAAGGATAAGCGCCGCGTCACAGTGGCCTTACAGGCGCCGCGCAGGCTGTGCTGGCGCACCACGAGGCCTTTCACAGGCCTTTTGTGCGCGCCGTGGCACACGGGCTGCCCGCGCCTGAGCTGGACGCTTTGAGCGCCGCGCTCTCCCGGCTGCACGACTACTTCCGCACTTTGTAACACAAGCTGTGAGCTAAGGAGGAAATTTATGATACGCATTATCACCGATTCCACCGCAGACATCCCCCGCGAAGATATACAGACGCTTGGCGTGCGTGGTGCCCCTGCAGGTAAATATTGACGGCCAAATGTTCCGCGACGGGCTGGACCTTGAGCCCGAAAGCTTTTACGAGATGCTGGCAGGGGCGAAAAGCCTGCCCACCACCAGCCAGCCCTCCCGGAACAGTTTCTGACAGAGTTCGAACAGGCAAAACAGGCGGGCGACGAGGTGGTGTGCATCACACTCTCGGGCGAGCTTTCCGGCACGCTGCAAAGCGCCATGATTGCCCGTGAGGATGCGGGGTATGCCCCCATTCACATTGTGGATTCCCGCAACGTCACCCTGGCCGAACAGCTTTGGTGCGGCGCGCCTGCCACCTTGCAGCCGCCGGGCTTTACGGCAGCCGGTATTGCATTCAGGACCTTGAGGCCGCGCGCGGGCGCATCCGCCTTCTAGCCATTGTCGACACCCTGAAATACCTGCACAAGGGCGGCCGCCTCTCTCCGGTGCCGCGGCCCCTTGCGGGCGGCCTGCTTGGGGTAAAGCCTGTGGTGGGCATCACGGACGGAAGGCTGGGCATGCTGGGCAAGGCGCGCGGCATGGCCGGGGCATATGTTGCCCTGTTCAAGCTGATAGAAGAGCAGGGCGGCATTGACGAGGCCGAGCCGTGCTTTGTGGGCTACACGGGCAGCCGTGCGCAGGCCGCGCCCTTTCGTACGCTTTGTCACGCAGAACCTGGGGCTGGAAAAGCCGCCCGTCATGCCCATTGGCACCGTCATCGGCACGCATCGCAGGCCCCTGGCGCCGCAGGCATCGCCTTTTTCGGCCAAAAGAGGGCTGACAGCCCCTGTTCCCCTATTCCTAAGCATATGCAGCACCGTCGCTTGAAAACGGCGGTGCTGCATATGCTTTATTTTATTTTTACACTCGCTTCTTCCTGCGATATGCCTACAAAGCTGCGCAATCCTGCCTTTCCAGCGCCCCATATAGAAATCTGCTATCCAGCCCGTAAAAATAATTGCCACTAATGTGCCGTATCCCCATGCGCCATGCAAAAAAATGCCTATCAGAAAGATAGCTGCACTCACCACTGAAAAGCTTTTTTCGATATATCCACTGCATCTTATTGCATATGGTCAGGATAATCATATCCAGCGGAGCCGCACCGCACTCACATGGAAGATATAAAGCGCGGCCCAGCGCAATTATGGCAGAGAGCTACAGCGGGAGGCACAATGCCGCTATCAGCGGCATTGTGCCCTCTGGCAGCATTTTCTCCAGCACAGCTTCAAATAATGTTATAAACGGCCTACCCCTGAACGAGACAAATACAGACCCCAAGTTGATATAGTGCCTGTCTATAAAAAATAAATGCGCAAAAAATGCCGCCGTTAATCAGGAAAGACGCCGCCCTCTGGGTATATTCAAGTGCGGTACAGGCCATCACATAAGGTCGAGACCGGGTCGACCCAAACCCTGCATGAAAATACAATGCCGCACCCAGTGCCATTGTCATGGCTGTAAACAGCACCAAAATTTTGCGAAGCATAAAATGTGTGTTTCATGTAATTTATTTCCCTCGTTTTCCATCGTTCCATCCCCAAATATTTCAAGCCGGCCGCACTGGTAAATAGAGAGGAATTATGATAACATAAAAGTAATTTGTGGCGATTGAGGCCATGCGCCTGGCGGGCAATACGTTTTCATGCATCTTTATACATGACGGCAAATGCGCCTATGTCATGGGAAAGGAGTTCCTTTGAAGCGTTCGCAATGCAAATATTTTTGTATTTACCAAGATATTAAAGGCAAAATTTTAGACGGCACATATAAGAACGGCGATAAGCTGCCTATTGAATTTGATTTGATAAAGCAATACGGAACAAGCCGTGACACCGTCCGCCGCGCCATGAAAAATATTGAGGAAGAAGAATTAATCATACGCCTGTCGGCCAAGGGCACTTTTGTAAAATTCAACCGTGCCGAGCACACCATTACCCGCCTGCGCAGCTTTTCAGAAATCATGTCGGATGAACACACCCCCCACTATTTCCAAATGCCTGAAGTCTGCTTATTGAAGAAGCAATGCCGGAGGTACAGCTTGCTTTGGAGCTTTCGCCCCTGCATCGTATTTACCGCATCACCCGCACCCGTTATGCGGGCGAGCTTCCTTTATCTTTAGAAACAGCTTATGTTCCCTACTATCTCTGCCCGAACCTAAACAAGTACGTCACGCCAAATTCTTCGCTGTTCCGACTATATGAGGCTATTTACCAGCACCGTTTGGGTGAAAGCTCCATTTCCATCCGGCGGAGCTTCCCACAAAAGATGTAGCTGATATCTTGAATATCTCCCTCTGCCACAACCCATTTTAAAAACCATCAGTATAGGGCATTTAGCTGACGGAACGCCTCTTTATTATGCCATCAGTCAGTATGAGGGCTCCAAATACATTTACCGAACCACCATGAAGCGCTATTATTAGCTGAAGAAGGGAACACATTGTCCCTTTTCTTTTTATTGCCTCCCACTGAAAGCCATATTGTCCTCCAGTGAGAAACATGGCGGCTTCACGCTGAAAATCGATTGAGCGGTAAATACCCCTCGCCTTCTTTCCTGGTTCTGGGGCGCAGCGCTACCGCCAAGTTCGTACCAAACTGAGCATACAAAACACAATACAGCCCGCCAGCATATTCAGCGCGTTCTCCAATGTGGCGTTTTTCATAAGTTTCCTTTTCCGCAATAAAGCCGGTAATTTCCTGTACCATTCCGGCTGCCCCTTTCCCAGCTCAAAAAAGGGCCGCAGGCGGGCAGGGTATGCGCTGCAGGCGGAAGCGAGACTTCATATTCAGACATGTGAAGCAGCGGTTCCAGTTTTTTAAAATCATCCCACGTCCAGTCGCGCCGCCTGCCAGAATAGCGGTTAGCCTTTAAAAACCTGCGCAAAATTATATTCAGCTCATAGCGCACCTCCCTTAGCAGCAGCGCGTATACCCCTTTCCCTCCGGCTTTCAGGGCGGAACCGACGCCGAAATGAGCCAGCAAATTCCTCAATTTGTTTTCCAATCGGGCATATTCGTTGCAAAGGTCATGGAAAATCAGACGCATAGCTTCTGTCCAGGCAATACTTATCCGATGTGCCGGGCCTCCACGCCCTGCAGTAGGGGCTGCTGCAGCATATTCCGTCCCCCTTTCTTTTCATCCTTGCCTTCCCAGGCCGGCGAAGGCCTGTTTAATTCTTGGCAATCACGCGCTCAATGTCGCATGCAAGCTGCTTCAAATCAAAATGGTTCGCCTTGTCGAGCAGCGGCAGATAGTGCCCGGATATACCTTCCAGCCGTACCA
>VOFH01001735.1_pt1 | contig 11975 bp, 10 predicted proteins | sample 5384091 | NCBI WGS metagenome assembly VOFH01 (sample SAMN12384727, study PRJNA508395) | human gut metagenome | isolation source: healthy gut G | host: Homo sapiens
TAAATAGATGATAGAGATAAAGTAACCCCTTTACATACAAAAGCCAATCGAGTGTATGCTCGATTGGCTTTTTATTTAATATATAGGATGAGGTTTTATGAGAAAGTACGAGAAGTAATGAGGGGTTATAAGGGAAATAAAAGGATAAAAAACTTATTTTATATCTTCTTTTTGAGATTTTTTGCGTTTTTTCGTAACTATAATTCCAAATAGAGCAGTAAAGAACCCAAGGCTCCGGCAGTATATAATCCGGTATTTGTCAGGTCACCTGTCTTTGGAGTGTTCTGTAATGATTGGGGGATTACCATTGTTGTCACTCATAGAATTACCTACACCATTTGAAATTGGTTCGTTCTCTTTGCGCTACGATGATTTGAACTTTAAAATTTCTTTGCTTCCATCAGGATATGTAATCTCCAGAGTACCTGTATACTCACCAGGGGTGTTCGTATCAACAGTTCCATCTGGTGTTATATCTTTAATGATGGTTCCATTTGGAAGTTCAGCCGGATTTGTAACATTGTCAGATAAATCCGGTTTTTCTCCCCGGTTTAATAATTTCGGAATGGTTTCAGGTTGATATTTTCTGCATCCGTACGAGGGTCTATCACATTTACCTTTACTTCCACTTCGTCTTTGCTTCCGTCAGGATAAGTGACAATAACTGTTCCTGTTGTTTCTCCAGGAGTGCTGGTGTCTACAGGAGTTTTCCAGTCATATGTTGTGCCTTGCGGCAAGTCATTTTTGTTCTGGATACCATCTTCTGCATTTGGCTGACTTCCTTTATTGACTGGAATTTCCTGTCCTATCGGGTTGTATACGTCAGATGCATCTCCGTAAGTTACTGTTACCGTTACTGTATCTGTTGTGCCGTCTGCATAGGTGACTGTCACAGCTACAGGTTGATTTTTCCTTGTGTGGGGATATTTCCCGCAACTGCAATAGACTGTACTTTTATCTTGCGGCGCATCTGTTGTTACTGCTGCTGTAATTTCGTTTGCAGTTGCAGTTTGGCCATATGGCTTATTCACAGTGCCGCCTTGTGCTGTATATTTCTCGGTATCTGTACGAGCATCATCACATTTACTTTTTACTTCCACTTCATCTTTGGTTCCGTCAGGATAAGTAACTACAACGGTTCCTGTTGTTTCTCCCGGTGTGCTGGTGTCTACAGGAGTTTTCCAGTCATATGTTGTGCCTTGCGGCAAGTCATTTTTGTTCTGGATACCTGCTTCTGCATTCGGCTGACTTCCTTTATTGACTGGAATTTCCTGTCCTATCGGGTTGTATACGTCAGATGCATCTCCGTAAGTTACTGTTACCGTTACTGTATCTGTTGTGCCGTCTGCATAGGTGACTGTCACAGCTACAGGTTGATTTTTTTCCTTGTGTGGGGATATTTCCGCAACTGCAATAGACTGTACTTTATCTTGCGGCGCATCTGTTGTTACTGCTGCTGTAATTTCGTTTGCAGTTGCAGTTTGACCATATGGCTTATTCACAGTGCCGCCTTGTGCTGTATATTTCTCGGTATCTGTACGAGCATCTATCACATTTACTTTTTACTTCCACTTCATCTTTGGTTCCGTCAGGATAAGTAACTACAACGGTTCCTGTGGTTTCTCCCGGTGTACTGGTGTCTACGGAGCTTTCCAGTCATATGTTGTGCCTTGCGGCAAGTCATTTTTTGTTCTGGATACCTGCTTCTGCATTTGGTTGACTTCCTTTATTGACAGATACCTCTTGACCTATCATGTTGGTTGTATTTGTCTCCATTTTGCTTCTCCGTAGGAAATGGTAACTGTGGCTTCTTCTTTGCTTCCATCTGCATAGGTGACTTCTACTGTTACTGTTTGGTGACCGTCCGCACTTGGCTCAGGAATGGTTCCTTTTTCCCTTCTGCTGTATTTTGTCTGCATTCTGGAAACAGGAACTTCCAATGACTGGACCACCTTTGGTTTCCGTCACTGTAACTGCATCTAGGATATCTTGTTCCTTGGCTGTTTGGTGCCGTAATCGGTTGGTTGACGGTGCCCCGTTTGCATTGTACTTTTTTTTCCGTATCTCCCGGTGTGCGTATGCAGGGTCAGTCAATGTTGTGCCTTTGCGGCACATTTACTTTTACTTCCACTTCATCTTTGGTTCCGTCAGGATAAGTAACTACAACGGTTCCTGTGGTTTCTCCCGGTGTGCTGGTGTTCTTACAGGAGTTTTCCAGTCATATGTTGTGCCTTGCGGCAAGTCATTTTTGTTCTGGATACCTGCTTCTGCATTCGGCTGACTTCCTTTATTGACTGGAATTTCCTGTCCTATCGGGTTGTATACGTCAGATGCATCTCCGTAAGTTACTGTTACCGTTACTGTATCTGTTGTGCCGTCTGCATAGGTGACTGTCACAGCTACAGGTTGATTTTTTTCCTTGTGTGGGGATATTTCCCGCAACTGCAATAGACTGTACTTTATCTTGCGGCGCATCTGTTGTTACTGCTGCTGTAATTTCGTTTGCAGTTGCAGTTTGACCATATGGCTTATTCACAGTGCCGCCTTGTGCTGTATATTTCTCGGTATCTGTACGACATTCATCACATTTACTTTTTACTTCCACTTCATCTTTGGTTCCGTCAGGATAAGTAACTACAACGGTTCCTGTGGTTTCTCCCGGTGTACTGGTGTCTACCGGAGTTTTCCAGTCATATGTTGTGCCTTGCGGCAAGTCATTTTGTTCTGGATACCTGCTTCTGCATTTGGTTGACTTTTATTGACAGATACCTTTTGACCTACCGGGCATATTTGTCTTTTTGCTTCTCCGTAGGAAATGGTAACTGTGGCTTCTTCTTTGCTTCCATCTGCATAGGTGACTTCTACTGTTACTGTTTGGTCCGAACCGTCCGCACTTGGCTCAGGAATGGTTCCTTTGGTTGCCTTCTGCTGTATTTTGTCTGCAGAAACAGGAACTTCCTGACCACCTTTGGTTCCGTCACAGTAACTGCATCTAGGATATCTTGTTCCTTGGTTTTTGGTGCCGTAATCTTGGTTGACGGTGCCCCCTGTTTGCATTGTATTTTTCCGCATCGGTGCGAGGGTCAACCACATTTACTTTTACTTCCACTTCATCTTTGGTTCCGTCAGGATAAGTAACTACAACGGTTCCTGTGGTTTCTCCCGGTGTACTGGTGTCTACCGGAGCTTTCCAGTTATACGTTGTTCCTTGCGGCAAGTCATTTTTGTTCTGGATACCAGCTTCTGCATTTGGTTGACTTCCTTTATTGACAGATACCTCTTGACCTACCGGTGCATATTTGTCTTTTGCTTCTCCGTAGGAAATGGTGACTGTGGCTTCTTCTTTGCTTCCATCTGCATAGGTGACTTCTACTGTTACTGTTTGGTCCGAACTGTCTGCACTTGGCTCAGGAATGGTTCCTTTGATTGCCTTCTGCTGTATTTTGTCTGCAGAAACAGGAACTTCCTGACCACCTTTGGTTTCCGTCACAGTAACTGCATCTAGGATATCTTGTTCCTTGGCTTTGGTGCCGTAATCTTGGTTGACGGTGCCCCCGTTTGCATTGTATTTATCTTTATCAGGTACGCTAAAAGAAAGCGGATCACCCATAACGGCATGCTTCCCATTTGGACTATAGGAAACCAAAAACTACTTTTGTTCCGTCAGGTATTGTATTTGCACCAACATTAATAGAGAAATTACCGGTGACGAGGTCGGCAAACGGAATGGTCGCTGTACCATACGTGGTATCTGTATAGGAATTGGAAGCTTCATCATATGCCTGCAGTTTCACCGTCACGTTGCCTGCGGCAGCATCCGTAATTTGAAGCAGTTTACTTGTATCGGAAGGATCTGCAATCAAAGGCTTAGAAACAGTACCTGTAACAGTTACATCCTTTGACCCATCATAAGCCGTAACATCTGTGAGCGGCTTGGACGGAAGATAATCCGAGGCGTCATTTGGCAATGTGTTATCATCCAAAAATTCCTGACCGTCAGGTACGCCGTCTCCGTCCGTATCCACGTCTGTACTGTCTGTTTTTATCTGCCATTCCACAAAATCAAACAGACCGTCTTTATCTGTATCATTGGTATCCAAATATGCATTGGAATAACTGCCTGTTAATTGTTTTGGAGGTGCACCGTGGTCCGGTTTATGAAGAATCTGTTGATTGGATTCATTAAGATAATCTGCTTCCATCCAATGATCAAACAAAACTCTGGCCTGCTGTTTCTGAACATAATCGTTCATAGCTTTGGCAAAATCAGCTACACACTCACACCGTCTTTTAATTGATAGGATATGGTGTAATTTCTGCTTTGACCCAAAGGTACCCCAAAATATATCGTTTGTATTGTCTCTTGCAGTGCTCAGCTGATCCTTTGTATCACGGCCAACAATACTCAGTTCAGAGTATTGCTTGTATCAACACGTCCATTATCATCCATCGAAACTGTGAATGTTTTTCTGCCTGAATTGAGTTTACCCGATAAATCGGAATTGTATATGGTAATATTGTCTCTGTCAATATACTGCAAAAAGCTCTGTAGGAATTTGTTCTTTTACATAAATAACCCAACCATAATCGGATTGTATATAGTTCTCATTGGGCTTAAAAGTATGTACAGATTTCAGAGACATGGAATTAATATCAAACATTACCTTTTGGGTCATTTGACCTGCTGTAAAACCGGCTTCCTTTTCGTTTTTTGATATTCGGATTGTTCTCCAGAATATATCCGTTACTAATACTTTCACTGGCAATAGTACCGTCATTCTGAATCCAAACACTGCCAAAGGATACCGCCTTATCGTCCAACCCTAAATCTGTTAATGTTTTTCCGTCTTTCAGCGTTATTGTAATATCATGGTTGGTAACCACGCCAATCAGTGCATACTTCGGAATTTTGGCGATGGGCACCATCCAAAGAGCTCCTTCATCTTTCTGTTCCAACGCTACACCATCAATGGTGATACTTTCTATTTCTTTATAAAAGGTATCATGTGAAAAATATAATAAATACTTTTCCTGCAAATTCATTATTTTTATTGGTTGCCCAGCCAGTAGAACCATCTGCCCATTTTGTCATGGTCAGCATAATTTTTCCTGTAGTATCTACTTTGTTATACACGGTAGAAGCATATCTTAAAGAAGAATCCAGAACACCGGTAGCCGTAAAATGCGACGAAGTATCCAGCTCTTTTCACTCCTGCATTCGCTGTACCCACATCGCTCACAGCAAATATTTCTGCAGCACCGACAGCAGGGACAGTAGGAATCATAACGGCAATCCAAGCAAGACCGAACACATTCCAACACTAAGTTTTCGAAGAGCCCAACGCTGCCTCCTGTGTTCAGGCATGACATGCCCGTGTGTGTTTTTGTTCATTTCATCAATCTCCTTCCACATTACATAGCATGACTCTATTAACGGGATACATACTTCATGTAAGCAGTAAATCCCGTATGGTCGTTTTTTTTTCAATTTAGTGTCTATCAGTTCCTGTAAATCCACATAGAAACATCGTATCCGGCATAATGCAGCAGCTTGACGATTACAATGGTTGTCATCTTCAAGACATCTGTTAATTTTTCATGGTTGTTTCAGTTGCTTCCATGACGTCAAACAGCATAATATGTTCAGGTCTTTTTAAAGCTCAAAACCACCGTCTACTCCTGAACACGATTTGACCAGTCCTGCTTTTTTGTAAAGCCCTGAGAACTTTAAATACATAACTTTGTGGAATATTCAAATTTTTTGAAAGTTCTCTTGATGAGGCCAAATATTTTCTATCAGACAAATAGACAATAATTCGAATGGCATAATCTGTGGACATAGTCAAATGCATAGCATATATGTTTCCTCCTCTTATCTGGACAAACACAGGTAACAATTCAACCTGAAGTCATCCTAAATTTTGAACCAAACATATTGAAAACTTAACCTGTAATATCTTAGTTCTTCCATAGGATAACTGAAAATAGAAACAAAGTCTCGTAAATGGAGAAAATAGAACGTATATTACATTGAATAAAAAATTTTACATAAAATTATATTCATTAGACATATGTAAAATATTAGGTGAAAATAAGAGAAAAAATTGTACAAATTAGATATTTTATGTAATATTTATTCTTTTTTGAGAAAAGAAAACACAGTTTTACATTTCATATAGGAAAGCATGGTATTCTAATAAAAATTGTAATATGAGCTATTTCAATATGGAACATATGGATACTATTGGAGTTAAGGTAGTGAAAACAAAATGAAACTGACAGACAAAGATTTCAAAAAAGTAAAAAGCATTGCATGTAACGACAAAAATTCCCGTATATATATCAGATTTAAGTTCCAACCGTATCAGAACCTACTGTTCTGATACGCAATATCATTTTTCATACGATTTTTCACATCATCAAATACCGGAAACCTACGTATGGTTCGATTACGGCCTGTTTTCATGAAATCTTTATATCGTTTCGGCATAAAGATAATATCGTTACTATGGGACCTTTTCTTACTGGCCGTATTTTTAAAATCACAGTTTGAATCCTTTTGAACCGTCCCGGAATGATACGTAAATCCCATTCAGAGAAAAAAAGAATATCTAAAATATTATCAATCTCTTCCCATCTATTCCCTGGGAGACATCCGTGATTTTATTGTTTTGCTCAGTTCTGTATTTGACATTGATTTTGAACAGCTGTATTCGGCAAACCTGCATAAGCAAGTATACCAAAACGAACTAAAACTAAAGGATGGATATTTAATATTGATTACAATTATCTGCCGCCTGAAAAATATTCCTTTTATTATGAAAATCAAATTTTTAAACCTTGTTATCAGCGGAGACATCACCGCTTTAAAGCAAGGGGATAGCAGATATAGGGTGCAGCGTTATCCCCAGTTCTACGGGGGATAACACCCGTGCGGAAAAAACTATACCATTGTCATTCTAGAAAACTGTCCTCTTTGGCAATTCATGCGGGAAAAGATATTCTGGATGCCATTGGCTGAGAGATTTTTATAAAAAAAACTGGAAATACAAACGACAACTTATAGAAGTACTTGCAATTCGAGATTGTGCCATCATACATTTTACAAAAAGAACTGCACGGTCTTTCCGACAAAAAATATTCTCCATTAATCATATCCGTAATCCAGTATATCAATTTAAAGATATATGATTCTTTTAAAATTCCTGAACTGGCCAAACATTTTTATGTCCGAAAGCGCACTTCGACGCAGATTTAAGAGTGAAGTGGGAATTAATATTACAGAATATGTAAACAAGAGAAAAATAACAATTGCGAAAGTATTTTTAGAACAGAAATGCCTATTTCTGAAATTTCAAAAAATTAGGTTTTTCGACGCATCGCATTTTCACAGAATATTCAAAAGTTTTGAAGGCATCACACCAAAAACAATTTCAAACACGTTCCAAAGATATCATTCATGATAAAACAGAACATCAAAAATAATCTAAAACTATCATGTTATCCCACCCAACTCCCAATCCCCTACTCAAGACAAGATACTGAACAGAAACCTCTTTTCTCGCGGATTATTTTCCTTAACCTTTTATGCTTCCTTTTGAAAAGAGTGCTAAAAAGATGTGAAATCACAGAAAATCGGATACTGTTACCCTTTCAAAATATAAAAAAGACCAATACAAAGCAAAAAGCTGCATTGAGTCTATTTTGACAATAAAATATGTTTGAAATGTCTTATTCCGTTTTGAAACCCAAAAGTCTACAAAATAGATGCAAACAATAACAACCGCAGAAATTTTGCTGCCTGCTGTCAATGAAAAACATTTTCTGTCGTACTGCGCATTTCATAAACATTCTATACTTTGTTCCGCAAATTGTAACTAAAAACCTTTAGAATATTTAAAACCTCCATGAAAAACTAACATGCGCATTTCTGCGTTTTGAAAAACAAAAAGACTCATAACACAGCCCAAAAACTTTGTTATGAGTCCTTTTCATAAACTGCATTTCTTCTGCCCCAGACATCCTATGATTCTTTTTTGTAACTATTTCAAGTTTTCTTTGTAACCTTAAAAAGATAGTAGAAAAATATTGATGGAAAAGAAGAAGAAATGAATACGCTTTCACCTAAGTGATGTGATGTCAAATAGAAAACCATTGAAACGGTTCGTCTTAAAAAACGGAAACTATGACGGCTATTAATCAAGTTCATTGTACTCCAATACTATGAAAGATGAGTTTTGGGAAAGATAATTCCCACATTTTAAATAGAGTCTGGGTCAATATGCTTCAAAAACATACGTTGTTTTCATCTGACCGTTGCGGAGAAAAAACGATAACCAAGCCGTTCAAAAGTTTGTAAATCTTTGATATCATTTATCTGTTTTTCAGCCATGTACCGTACCATTTCACCGCGCAGCATTTTGCATTTCGTACCTTTTTCAACCACTTTATCCTCTTGCAGTTCGCCGAAAATACAGGTTAGAAACTTTACATGCTTCGGTAGATAGTTAGAAATGCATCGACTATATTCTTTTGATGCCAAATTCACAATCGTATCGGTTTCGGAAACAAAGATTGCGCAATGATATCCTTCCAGAACTCGTAGAGATTATGACATCCATTAACAGATAACTTTGCCTGCATCTCCAGTCGATACGGTGTTACCCCATCAAATGGACGCAGTATACCATAAAAAGCCGGACAGAATGCGAAGATTTTGCTCCAGATAAGCAAGTTCCTTATCCGTAAGTACAGAGGGTGCCATATAACGATACTGAATTCCTTCGTAAGACATAATTGCAGGTGTTAGATTCCGATGTAAATCCATCTTTTGCAATCGTTCGTAATTGAGTGTTGCAATTTGGTCATTACAGCACCACAAACGCTTTAATTCTGTATAAGACATGCGGCACAACTGTTGATAGAGTTGCTCTGTTTGATGCAATAACTGCGGCAATTCATGGCACTCAAAGCTGTCTCGTATCTTGTTTCATTTTCTTTGCCGGAGAAATAATGATTTTCATAAACGATTGACTCCTTTTCGCGATTCCTGTTTACATAGGCCAGAATTTTTGCTGAAAGAGAACGAGTAAATTAAGAAGTAACGCAACTTCCAAAGCATGATATGGAAAGAAATCAAGAATGGAGACAATTTATCTTTGAGCACTTCTCAAACATATTTTCAGTCATGATAACACATGATATAAGCAATGCACAACAGGAACATAAAGTATCAGTTTATCTTAGGAAATAAACTCCAAATTTGTACCAACACAATCATCAACCATTCCTTTTGTCTTCTTCTTTTCTTAAGAGTTGTCTGAAGACTGTTTCCATTGCAAAAAGCATATCTGTCCTAATTTCTACAAATAAGAATCTCTCAAATCATTCCCTTTTCTCTCTTTTTTCCATGCTCCACCATACTTTTTTATTCTTTTCGAATATTGAAGCATCAGTTTGGAACAACAAACTTTTTTAACAACATCATATTTGTTTTCATCAAACAAAAAATACCGCGCAGAATAGCTAAAACAGCTAAACTACGCGGTTTTTGGTGGAGATAAGCGGGATCGAACCGCTGACCTCTTGAATGCCATTCACACATTTATCTGTTTAGCACTTTTTTCAAATGATCAACATTGCTGTGGGCATATCTTCACGCAGCATTCTTAGATTGCTCCATCCTCCTGCCATTCCAAGTGATAATAAATCCACGCCTTTCCTGCCACCATAGCGTTGCTCTGGTATGTCTCAGTTCATGCGGTGTTAATGCAGGTATATCCGGATATTGGGCAGTCAAATTATCCATAAAAGGGATTAAAACATCTTTGACCCAGTTGTTCGGATCCATCGCCGTACCTTTTGATTGATATTACAAATCGGTCATTAATCTGTTGGGAAGTAAGACCTTTTCTCTTTCCAAAAAATAAAACACTCTGATACTGTAATTTTAAACGATTACATACTATTTGTGAAAAAAGGAATATCCCGTTCCCTATACTTATTTCTTTTTCAAACCTCCTGCATGAAGGTAATATTTTTGGTTGACAGGATCCTGCAGAATAACCGTTCCATCTCGTATTTTACACAACCTTTATCCCAAAAAAAATATTTTTCCATCGAATTCCCAAAAAGTTCACTGCGGCTGATGGCAGTATCCATCACCAACAAAAGGCCCCAATCCATATGGATGGTTAAGCGAACTGATATGCACAATTAAAATGTTCCTTACTCCATACCCGTTTTTTCGATAGGAGGTACATCACTCTTTAATCTGATTCTTTTATTTACAGGATTGGTAGAAATAATATTATCATCTACTGCCACAGATAATATATTGTACAAACAAAATTTAAGTTTCTTTAAAGTTTCTAAGGCATACTTTTCCTTGAAGATTTAAAATTCCTGTATCATGGAAGGTTTTATATCTGATATTTTAAAATTCCCAAAAATACGGAATCAAGTTATAATATGTTTGATGATAATACGTTCCCATATAAGTATTGTTTTTCACAAAACCAAGCATATAGTGCTCTAACCAAAAATCCGCAAAATCTTTAAATGAACTGTTTTTTGTTAATTTCATCTTTCTTCCTCCTCTGAAATAAGTAAGATTTTAGATATATTTATATTACCACAGTGGTGCATCCTTTTCATGAAATATCTGCCAAATGTATATTTTTATGTCTTATATGTTTAAAATATTGCCATTTACCGCTTTATCTGTAAAAAACAAAGGAATAATTCTTCATTTATTCACCAAAGAGAAAACATATTTGATGTTTTTCTCTTTTTATTTAACCATGAAAAGAAAGGAAGAATTCACTATGATTATTTCAGTAGCAAACCAAAAGGCGGAGTTGGAAAAACAACTACCGTATTAAATATAGGCGCAGGACTTGCCAAGGTCGGTAAGAAAGTATTACTGATTGACGCAGATCCACAAAACCATTTAAGCCGATGGCTGGATTTTACACCCGATGAAAAGCCCACGTTAAGTGATATGATTTATCAAAACGTTTCCGGCGTACAAATAAATGCCGTGCAGGATTTTATACGGACAAACAAAAATTAAATGTAGATTATATTCCAGCAAGCCCCATTATGTCAGGTGCTGTTACAATATTAGGATTGGACGGAGACAGCCAAAATGTATTAAGCCGTATCTTTAAACAACCGTATTTTTTCAGAGAATTACGATTATATTATATTCGACTGCCAGCCTTCTTTGGATTTGCTGGTCTCCAATTCTTTAAAAGCGTGCGATAAGCTGCTTATCCCTGTACAGGCAGATCCCCTTTGCCTATGAAGGAGTAAGCGATATGCTGCTTAAGCTTCAACAAAGTAAACAGACTCAAGCAATCCAGCCTTATCTGTTGGGTATGCTGCTAACCATGTATCAAAAAAATACACAAGTCAGCAATGCGGTAAAAGATGCTTTACATAACAGCTACGGAAATCTGGTATTCGGTTCTGAAATTGACTACCGTACCGAAGCGAAAAAAGCAGCGTTACACACAACTGCTTGGTTACAGATGAAAAGTCAAGGATAGGACAGCAATACGCTTATATCGTACAGGAAATTTTAAGACGCTGCAAGTAATTGGGGACGTACGTCCCAATCAGAAAGGAGATGCCATTGTGGCAATAGAATTAAAAAACACAGAGAATTCCCACGCCGGAAGAAGCCTTTCAGGGGGATTATTCTCGGCTCATCCCAACTCGAATGATATGGTTCAAAAAATTGATATTTCTTTGCTGGATGAAATTGAGAATCAACCGTTTAAAATCAATCCCAAAAAAGGTGGAAAATTATGCAGCCAGTATTGAGGAATGTGGTTTATTGGAACCTATTCAAGTACGTGCTAAAGATAGTAGCAGATATGAAATATTGGCCGGACGGCACAGGTAAGAACATGTAAACTTTTGGGTTGTCATGAAATAGATTGTATCGTTAAAAAAACTTCCGATACAAG
>VOFH01001773.1_pt1 | contig 11969 bp, 25 predicted proteins | sample 5384091 | NCBI WGS metagenome assembly VOFH01 (sample SAMN12384727, study PRJNA508395) | human gut metagenome | isolation source: healthy gut G | host: Homo sapiens
CTCAAAGTTTTTAAGGATATCGTTAACCTTCATAGTAATTTCGGAAATTCTATCAATTGTTCTTGCGTATTGGCCAAAACTGTGATTTGAGATTCGTTGGCAAATGGATCATAGTTCATCATTTTTGTAGCAAGAATTCAAGAATTGGATGTTTAAGAGCGTACCTTCTTCCAGTACCAAACGTTTAGCCATAGAACCAGCAGCAATATTACGAACGACCAACTTCTAGAGGAACGTGTTCCAGCGTCAATACTGTTTGGTTACGGTCATCGCTAAACGAACAGGAAATGTGTTGGAACGCCTTCTTTTCAATAATTCAAAGAAAGAATGAGGAAATTTTATTATTCAATACGCCTTTACCAAGGATAGTATCATGTTTTCACCATTAAATGCAGTGGCATCATCTTTTGATGAACAATATATGTTTCCTTGTCATCTGTTTGATACACTTGTTTTTGCTTTTGCCTTCGTATAAAAAGTGTTAATTTTTTCAAATCGATATTAGCCATGATAGTAATCCTCTATGTAATAATTATTTATTTAATTCTGCTTGTAATGCAGCATTATCTGCTAAAACCTTGTCAGCCATATCTTTGCGATAGGCAACATATTTTTCTTTTAGTTCCTTGTTGAAAGTAGCACCGATTTGTACTGCAAATAATGCAGCATTTTTTGCACCATCTACGGCCATTGTTGCTACTGGCATACCAGACGGCATTTGTACGATTGCCAAGAGGGAATCAATGCCCTTTAATGCTGTCGCATTAAGAGGAATACCGATAACAGGTACGGTTGTAAAACTTGCCACCACTCAGGTAGATGGGCTGCAGCGCCTGCCTGCGATAAAGGCGATTGCTCCTTCTGCTTCAAGGCGTTCCACAAAAGACTTAACAGCCTCTGGTGTACGATGCGCAGAAGCGATCACCATTTCGCGAATATTGAATTCATCTAATATAGCAGATGCTTTTTTCATCGTGTCTAGGTCAGATTTACTGCCCATGATAATGCCAACCTTCATTGTTCCTCCTTAATAAAAAAACTCGACCTAAAAAAGGCCGAGTTTACGCACTGATAGCGTTAGCAGAAATAGTCATAATAGTAACGGATGTTAGGTTCATATGTCTCTTCATGATAACGCCTCATATCTGTATCTAAATTGTAGCAGACCAATTTGTATCGGTCAATCATTTTCGAATAATAATTATATTATTTTTATAATCGTTCGTTATATTCCGAACTATATAGTGCTTGTTAAAATTACACAGTATGATACGAATAATAATTATTATATACGAATGTACATTGATAAAAAAGACTTCCACATAGGTATGGAAGTCCTTGTATTCTATTCCCTATTCACGATATACTATCTTATAAGGAATATCATATTTTATTGTACATTGCTTTCAAAAGCAGCTTTTAAATCGCCAACGGCCTCAGGAATATAATCCACAATCGGTCATTAATGCATACATCAATTCTGGGATAAACTCATCATTAGCACACATGTAAACGCAATCTAAATACAATGTAGAATCTTTGTTCATCAATATAGAATTTATAGTTTTTTATACATTGCATTCTCACGATTGATCAATGCATTAATGGCCGCCATATTCTGCGCTGTTACCTTTTCAGGGCCAAGCACTAAACGGATAACACTGTAAATACTATTATCTAAGATCACGAACATCGGCATATCCCAAAGCGGTGATTTAATATAGGATCGATATACGACTGTACCGTCTTCATCATCAAAATCTTTGCGCTCAAAAAGCCGTTACTTCTTCTGCCTTCATAAATTTATCAAAAGGCTAATGCTTTAGGATTCATACTAACCTCTTATTTTGCTTGTCCTACAATTTTCAAAAAATTTCTGGATGAACTTCATCTAAGTGCGGTTTAATAACCTCTAACATAAGATTAACCAATACTGCTGGTTCAAATGTTTTCCAGCTGTAGATGGCACAGAAATATCAGTGTAAATATTGCTGTCCTCATCATTTACATAGTATTTTGTCACTTTAAATTGTTGGTTAAGCTCATTCAATTTAGGCAATACTTTTTAATGGCTGCATCTGTAATGCTCGTTGTTGTAACTGCAACACGAATATAGGAGAATACAGAATCATCCAACACGATAAAAAACAGGTAAAAGAATTACCATGAATTTCTAAACGACCATGGCATACAACCGTATTATTCATCGCCTTCAATAACATCCTTTGTAAACCATTTATTGCCAGATTTTTCAATGTCCGCTACTAGTACATCAAATTTCTCAGCTTTTACGTTCATTATTTTACCTCTCTCCGCAAAAAACTATAGGACTAGTCCTCTATAAAAACACATTTATTATCTTTAAATTCTTTGATGCGCACTAAGGATTCAACACGGAAACCAGCATTTTCTAAGCGTTCACGACCTGGTTGGAAAGACTTTTCAATAACAATTGCCATACCAACCACTTCGCCATACCATCTTTTACAAGTTTAGCAAGCCCCCATAGCTGCTTCACCAGAGGCCAAGAAGTCATCAATAATTAAAACTTTTTCGCCTGCTGGCAAGAATTTTTAGAAATTGTAATGTCATAATTTTCTTCTTTTGTATAAGAATATACAACAGAATGATACACATCATCGACCATAAGAATAGATTTTTTCTTACGAGCAAATACTAATGGCACATCTAGTTCAAGAGCGGCCATCAATGCCAAGGCATACCAGATGCTTCAATGGTAACAATACGTTGAACACCAGCATCACGATAGCGGTCAGCAATTTCTTTTACCAATAGCTTTAAATAATTGTGGATCGATTTGGTGATTCAAAAACCATCAACTTTTTAATACGATTGTTTAAGACAATACCTTCTTCACGAATGCGTTGTTTTAATAATTCCATTTCGTTTACCTCCGCATAACTATCTTTAAATTTTAACGTAAATCAACGCTTAGGGTCAACAAAAAAACACACTTTATTGAAAAAAGAATAAAGTGTGTTTGTAATTCATATTTATAAAACTTTGTCTCGTTTATCTTCACGATTAGTCAATAAATTTGTAAATCTAGCAGCGCCTTCGGATTGTGGAACGAGACGTGACCGAACAAGTACGATATCTCGCGTTGGCACAGGAATATCTGTATCAATTTTTACGACAGTACCTTCTTGCATTTTTCTTGCACCACATTACTTGGCAACATAGCGATTCCCATGTTAATTTCCCACAAGATCGAGGAGAACGTCTACACTACTCAATTCAAAACGCGGTTTACTACAAGCACCATGCGTTACTTCATCAAAGAAAGTACGGCTAGCTGTTCCTTTTGTAGTAACAACATAGGCTCACTGAGCAAGCGGCCTTGGTCAAAGAAGCCTGCCCCTTTATATTCATGACCGCCCACAAAGATATCTTGGATGCTCGCCAAGGTAGTAACTTCTAATTGTGTATTGCTACGCAAACCTCGTAGTCATTAACTACAGCTAACTGCACTTCTTTATTAATGACCATTTCCACAATCTGGGGACGGTCTGTTTATGATATGCAAGCCAATTTGATTTTCTTGCAATTGCCATTTATGAAAGTAGGGCAACAAAAATGACGACATAGTGTATCTGTAGCGGCAATATTCAAGCTTTCGTAAGCTTGATTCACCTGTTCTTGTAATTGCGTAATCCCATTATCTAGAATGGAAAATGCTTTGGCTACTGTATCGAATAATTCCTTGCCTTCTGGCGTAAATGCTACCGATTTAGTAGTGCGCACAAATAAAGGCATTTTTAATTCGCCTTCTAATTGTTTGATACTTTGACTAATTGCGGACTGCGAAACACCTAGCTCTTTTGCAGCGCGAGAAAATGACAAATACAACCCAACTCTAAAATGATCTATATATAGATCTGCTGATACTGCCATTTTATCCTCCTCTGTTATATATACTAATAGTATAGTAATACATTATTAATATTCTACTTTTTACTCAAAAACAAGATACTATTGTTACGGTTTATGAAATTTTGGTCTTATGACCTTCATGAAAATTTCATATCTATAAGTAGCGTTAATCTTTATATAAGTAAGATTATCTTTACTTATAAGTCTAGACCGACTATACTTATCTTGTCAACACCAGAACTCATTTATTCTGCATATTACAGGAGGCTATATGGCTATTCAACGACTATTTGTAAACGTGATGCTTTCGCTAATGAAGCAGCACATGTATTAGCTACATTACAGCAAGAATTACATGTACCAGCTACAGCCGTGCAAATCTATGAACGTTATGATGTAGAAAATCTTAGCGATGACGCATTACAAAAGGCTAAACATTTGATTTTTCTGAACCACCTGTTGATTTAGTAGCAGAAACATTAGATATTCCAGCAAATGCTTTTTGTCTTTGCTATCGAATATGTGCAGGACAATACGATCAACGTGCAGACAGTGCAGAGCAATGTATTTCTATGCTCACACTTACAACAGGTCATACCGTTCGTTGTGCAAGAGTATTTGTCATAGAAGGTACTTTTACAGACGAAGAAAAAGAATCAATCAAACAATATTACATCAATCCTGTTGATTCTAGAGAAGCAAGTCTCGAGTTACCTGATACCTTGGCACTTAAACTAGAAGAGCCAGAAGATGTAGCTATCATCGACGGTTTTACAGAAATGTCAGAGGATGCACTACAACATATGATTAGCGAATATGGACTCGCTATGACATTGGCAGATATCAAATTAATTCAAAACAATACAAGAATGTAGAAAAACGCAATCCAACGATTACAGAAATTCGCTTATTCGATATACATATTGGTCTGACCATTGCCGCCATACTACATTTATGACAGAGTTAACGGATATTACTATCGAAGAGTCGTTTCACAGAACCAATCAAAGGAAGCACTAGAAGAATATACTGAAGGTCGCAATTTGTTATATACAACTAAGGTGAAAGCTCGTTCTCTCATGGATATGGCCACATTAGCTGTAAAAGAATTGCGTCATGCAGGCGGTCTTACTAACCTTGATGAATCCGAAGAAATCAATGCATGTACTATCATCGTTCCCGTTGATGTAGATGGTAAAGAAGAAGAATGGCTCTTGCTATTCAAAAACGAAACTCACAATCACCCAACTGAAATCGAACCTTTTGGTGGTGCTGCCACATGTCTTGGCGGTTGTATCCGCGATCCTCTAAGTGGCCGTTCTTATGTATATCAAGCTATGCGCATCACTGGTAGCGGGAGACCCTCGTACACCGCCAGCCAATACACTAGAAGGCAAGCTACCACAAAAAGAAAATTACTGTTGAAGCCGCACGTGGCTATTCCTCCTATGGTAACCAAATCGGCCTTGCTACTGGCGAAGTTAAAGAATACTATCATCCAGGTTATGTGGCAAAACGCATGGGAAATCGGTGCTGTTATCGGTGCTGCTCCGCGCAATCAAGTACGACGTGAAGTACCAACACCAGGTGATATCATCGTACTACTCGGTGGTAAAACAGGTCGTGATGGCTGCGCGGTGGGGCTACAGGTTCTTCTAAGGAACATACATTAGAATCCCTCGCTACTTGTGGTGCAGAGGTTCAAAAAGGGAATGCCCTTACAGAACGTAAAATTCAACGCTTATTCCGTCGCCCTGAGGTAACAACACTCATCAAACGTTGTAAATGACTTTGGTGCTGGTGGTGTCTCCGTAGCCATCGGTGAACTAACAGATGGCGTTACCATCAACCTTGACTTAGTACCCAAAAAATACGACGGTCTCTGATGGTACAGAACTCGCTATTTCGAATCCCAAGAACGTATGGCTTGTGTCATTGCACCAGCCGATGTTGATGCATTTATGAAATATTGCGATGAAGAAAAATCTTGAATGCACAATCGTTGCCGATGTAACCGATACAAATGCCTCATCATGACATGGCGCGGAGAAACAATTGTCGATATCAGTCGTGATTTCTTAAATACAAATGGAGCGAGTCAACAACAAGAAGCTGTAGTGACAGCTCTACTGAAAAAATCTTATTTCCGTCGTGGTTCTGCAAGTGCCGACAATTTCAAAGATCAATGGCTCGAAGCAATATCTACATTAAAACTGCTTCTCAACAAGGCCTTGTTGAACGCTTTGATAGCACAGTTGGGGCCAATACAGTGCTCATGCCATTTGGTGGTAAATATCAAAAACACCTACCCAAGGTATGGTGGCAAAATTACCAGTTCTTCACGGTGAAACAACAACTGCTAGTATCATGACACATGGCTTTGTACCTGAATTGTCCGCTTGGAGTCCATACCATGGCGCACAATATGCCGTGCTTTTATCCGTTGCAAAACTGTGGCACTCGGTGGTCGTCGTCAAGATGCATACCTTACTTTACAAGAATACTTTGAACGTTTACCTCCAAAGAATCTTGGGGTAAACCGGTATCAGCACTTCTAGGTGCGTACAAAGCGCAAAAAGAACTTTTGAGATTGGTGCCATTGGCGGCAAAAGATTCTATGAGTGGTACATTTATGGATTTAACGGTACCTCCTACCCTCGTATCCTTCGCAGCGGTAACAGCTCCTGTTAAAAATATTGTAAGCCAAGATTTAAAGGACCTGACCATCGTCTCGTATACTTTGATGTACCTCGTACGTACAACGATACACCTGACTGGATCACTTCAAAAGAAAATTGTGATATCTTACAAGAGGAAATTGAAAAAGGCGTATACTCTGCCTATGTAGTAGACCAAGGTGGCATCCCCCCTAGCTAGTTTCAAAATGGCTCCTCGGCAATAAAATTGGCGTTAAAGTTCGACAAATATGCAGAACGAGCTATTTTTCCAACCAGCTATTGGTTCTTTCATCGTAGAAGTAGATATTACAGCGGTTAACCATTTACTTGAATTGTCCGACGTTCGGTTATTGCAGTTACCCAGACAAACCTGTCATCGAATGGAACCGGCCAATCTGTAACTTGATGAAATCGAAAAAAGCATACGAAAAACCATTATCCGATATATTCCCATTGAAGCAAAAATCCGGTACTGGTGAAGTGGTAGCTTACATTCACGATCAGCACCGCAAAACCTCGCAGTACCTCCCTAGGTGCTAAACCAAAGGTACTTATCCCTGTATTCCCTGGCACTAACTGTAGAATTGATTCCGCTCGTGCTTTTGAACGAGCTGGTGCTATTGCAGACATCGTACTGATTCGCAATCAAAAACGCCAGAACAATTAAAAGAATCTATTGACGTAATCAAAGCTAAATTAGCAGAGAGTCTCAAATTCTTATGTTCCCTGGTGGATTTAGCGGTGGCGATGAACCAGATGGGTCTGGTAAATTCATGGCTACCCTATTCCGCAACCCATATCTTGCAGAAGGCCTCGAAAAACCTACTTTATAAACAAGATGGTCTAGTTCTCGGTATCTGTAACGGTTTCCAAGCGTTGATTAAATTAGGTCTATTGCCTGGCGGCCATATTGAAACATTAACGGCAGATCACCTACCTTGACATACAATACCATTGGACGCCACGTATCCTCGTATACAACACTAAGGTTATTTCTACAAAATCTCCTTGGATGTGTGAAGCTAAAGCTGGCGAAATTTATACGGTTCCTATATCTCATGGTGAAGGTCGGTTTATCGCATCTCCTCAACAAGTATTGAATTAATAAAACTGGTCAAATCGCTACACAATATGTCGACTTTGACGGTATAGCATCCATGGATGGACAATTTAATCCTAACCAATCCGTGGTGCTATCGAAGGTATTTATAGCCCTGATGGCCGCGTATTTGGTAAAATGGCGACTCCGAACGCTGTGGTGCAGATATTAGTAAAAATATTCCAGGCAACTTAGAAATGCCAATCTTCACATCCGGCGTAAAAATACTTTAAATAATCTATATGGCCCATTCTTCGGAATGGGCTATATTTACAAACTTTCACAATCACATTCTAATATGTGAAAGTTAAAAAGTTATAACACATTGACATATATATCGATATATTGATTTTTTCGAAAAAACTGTATTATAAGATGTCAATATAATTAATTAAACCGTCATCACATGGATGAGGTTAGTTATGTATATACATATGTGTAAGGAAAGGATATTACTATGCATTGTGCTCAAAAAAATGACCCATAATATCTACTGGATTGGTAGTAATGACTGGACAACTGAACGTTTTGAAAACTTATTCCCTATTCCAAATGGTGTAGTTACAATAGCTATTTCATCGATGATGAAAAAACTTGCGTTGTAGACTCTGTTGATGCAGAAATTCGCGAAGAATACTTTGACAACTTATCCCACCTTTTAAATGGTCGTGATCTTGATTACATCATCGTAAACCATATGGAACCTGACCACTGTCAAACATTGTTAGGAAACATTGGAACGCTATCCAAATTGTAAAATGGTTGGTAATGCAACAACATTCCGCATGTTCGAACAATTCTACCGCACACCAAAGCCTGATCAATATTACAGTAAAAGAAGGCGACGAAATTTGCTTAGGTAAACATACTCTGTATCCTACACAATGCCTATGGTTCACTGGCCAGAAGTAACTTGTACCTATGAAAATCTACAGGTACATTGTTCTCTGCTGATGCATTCGGTACATTTGGTACAATCAATGGCAACATCTTTGCTGACCAAACTGATTTCGTAGCAACCTATGAAGATGAAGCTCGTCGTTACTACACAAAACATCGTTGGTAAATACGGCCCTCAAGTACAAAATGCAATTCGCAAGGTTTCCGGTCTTGAAATCAAACGCATTGCTCCACTTCATGGTCCAATCTGGCGTACACCTGAAACGGTTGAATATATCTTGCACAAATATTTACACTCGGTCCAGCTACACAGCTGAGAGAAAAGGTGTTGTTATCGCCTTCGGTTCCATGTATGGTAACACTCGTGACATCGCTCAACAATTGGCTAAACAATTGTCTAAACGCGGTGTTACAGATATTAAAATCTACGATGTTTCCAAAACAAATGCTTCCTACATCATCGCTGATGCTTGAAATATACAAACTTGGTAACAATTGCACCAACTTATAACTTGAACCTATACCTTACTATGGAAAACTTCATTCACGAGTTAAAAGCGCTTAACTTCCAAAATCATAAGGTATCCATCATCGGTAACCATTCCTGGGCTTCCGCTGCAATGAAAACAATGGTTGCTCATTTCGAAAACGATTTCAAAGATATTGAAATCGTATCCCAACCTCTTGATATCAAATCCTCTTTGAAAGAAGAAGATATCCCATTAATCGAAAAAATGGCAGACGATATCAAAGCATCTATCGATGCACAAGAAATCAAAGAAGTATTATAATATACATTTAAAAGCCGTCCTTCGGGACGGCTTTTAAAACTCTTATGAAACTATAATAATTCTACTATTTTGTTCTTGACATAAATCTAACTTTTTCATATACTATACAAGTACCTGTTACACAACAGAATACATGGAGAGGGGTGTCCGAGTTTACTGAAGGAGCATGATTGGAAATCATGTGTGCGGTTATACCGTACCCAGGGTTCAAATCCCTGTCTCTCCGCCACATATTAGAAGGTTATCCGATGGATGACCTTCTTTTCTATATATAAAAAAAGGGACTGTACTTATACAGTCCCTCTCATTTATTTTACATGTATTTGTTTTGCTACTTCTTGAATGATATCAGGATTTGTTCGACAACATCCACCGATTATATTAGCCCCGGCCTTGCGCCATACATCAACATAGTCAATAAAGCTTTGTTGTCCGCCTGACCATGTTTTAGTTTCTCCATCATAGGTTTCACCAAGATTTGATAAACAGCAATTGGCTTATTTGTGACAGACCTAATATCTTTAATCAAGAATTCTACATATTCCGGCGCTGTACAGTTAATCCCTTATGCCCGTTATTTGACGCACCTTATCGATCATTTCAGCGCATTTAATGATGGTCTCTCCGCTTGAGATATGATGTTCATCTTTGCAAGAGAAAGAAATCCATGCGGGAATGCCTTTTGTCGTAAGCGGATCACACAAAGCACGGGCAATGGCAATGGCCTCATCATAGCACGGCACCGTTTCACAAGCTAACACATCGGGGTTTTCTTTCGCAGAATAATGCAATGCGAGGAATATGGAACACTTCCAAATATTCGGTTTGTACACCGTAGTCGCCACGATATTCTGATCCATCTGCCAAGAAAGCACCATATGGGCCAACAGAGGCATACCAATGGTTTTGGTAAGGCCCCTTCAGAGAAGTAACGGACACTGCCATCTGGCAATTGTTCACCTAATGTAATACCACGCAATGTAAGCGCATCATTCGCTTTAGCTTCTAAAAATTCATTACGTGCTTTTAAATGGCTAAACGAACGGATAACTTCACCAAATCTAGTGCTTCTTCTGTACCATACCCATGAGCTTTAAACCCGGCTACAGTTGCTTGATAACCAGAACTTTCAATATATTCTGCACCGGCCGCCAAGTAGGAAATGTGAACTTTTTTTTGATTTCTGGATTTTCAATAAGCATCTTAGACGACCACAACTCATCATGAATATTACATCCATGACGCTCTAATTCTGTACCGAATGCACCATCTAGTACAAGAGGTCCATTTTCCTTTACAATCTTCAAAAATGCTTTCCGTTTAGCCATTCTATCACCTATTTCAAATCTTCTGCAGGTGGTTCTTTACCAAACCACTTTTTATAAATCTCTGCATATTTACCATTAGCCTTAATTTTGGCTAATCCATCGTTTATTTTACCAAGTAACTCTGTATTACCTTTTTCACAGCAATACCAAGTGGCGCCGCATCATAGTCTTCACCGGTTACTTTAGCAATGATAACATAAACATATCATATCACCCTATATATCCTAGGTCAATAATTCCCTACTATATAAATATGTTTTATTTAATATAGATTATATCTATATATCTAAGACAATCCCAAGTCATCTCCATATAAAAAACGCTCTCTACGAATTGTATTCATAGAGAGCGTTATTCATAATCCCTTAGAGAGGATTCATGTTATTTAGCTGTTTTTTATCTTTAATGTACATAGCTACCTTGTACAAGAATGCACAGAGTAACAAGTACATTACAATACTGAGGTATGTTGCTTCTGGTGTTTCTACCCATTCTTGAGCAAATACATCAATACCTGCAATACGAAGTACGGCACTGAACAAGGAACCAATAGCACCACCGGCACAAGACCGGATGCAAATTGTACTACCTTTGGAGAATCGAAGGTCTGCCAACGCTTTTATCCGTTTGTACTATTTTGAACAAAGTATGCAATCAAACCACCAACTAGTAATGGGGTGTTGATTTCCATAGGTGATATGTACCTAATGCAAATGCCAACGGTGGAACTTTCACCATCCATAAGATGATTGCAAACAATGCCTGCCATGTATAAAAAGGCCATTGTGCACTACCACCAGTCATCATTGGTTCGATGTGCTTGGCCATTGCCATTCGCTTGAGGAGCATTCAATGCATGGTCCCTTACGAAACCATAGGCACCATTTAATAAGATCATGACACCCACAGAAAGTACAGCACAGAGAATGGTACCAACGATTTGCCATTGTTCCCATTTTTTTTAGGTGTAGCACCTGTCATGTGCGCTACCTGTTCTGACATAAAGTTACCGGCCATACCGATGGTTGCCGATAAAGGATGCCATCGCAGGGACTGCAATCATACCGACTTTTACCGGTCATACCAGCGGCTGTTAAGCATACAGCAGAAATAATAATCATAAAGATTGTCATGCCGGATACCGGTTCTGTACCAGTATAGGCAATAGAGCCAATACCTACTACAGCAAGTAAGAAGGGATATAATTAGAACGATTAAAGAATGCTACGCCTGTTTGCTAGGCTTTCCAGAGCCATAAAGTGGAAGTATACGGCAAATA
>VOFH01004393.1_pt1 | contig 11963 bp, 17 predicted proteins | sample 5384091 | NCBI WGS metagenome assembly VOFH01 (sample SAMN12384727, study PRJNA508395) | human gut metagenome | isolation source: healthy gut G | host: Homo sapiens
AGATGATCGTTGTTAAGATCACTAAAAGGACATCGATTGTCAAAATCATCTGCATTCGTGATTTCATCGACAACTAATCTCGTTTTCCAATTTTTCACCACATTCTGGACAAAATTTCAGATATCTTTCAACATCTCTGCTGCACTTAGACAACTGCGAATCAACCGAGCTCCGCACTCTGACAGAATTTTGCATTTTTAACGGCAGCTGTTTTGCCGCATGCTGACAATATGGCATCCTTTTCCATTTTACAATGAGGACAAACCGTCATCCTTCTGGAATATCCGCGCCGCAATGGGGACATGGGTTAAGCCGCCGTCCACAATGTGTGGACAGAATTTTATCCCTGCTGGCAATTTCTCACCGCAGGCAGAGCAAAGAATATGAGTCTTTTCTTCTTCTAAATCGATAGCCGCATTCCGAACAATAAGCTTTGCCCTGTTCTACTTTGCGCATGACAATTTGGACATTCTGTCTTCAAGGTTTTATTTTCGACATTCAGAATATTTCCAATATGGGAAAAACTGACTGCCTACGGCACTGCCAGCAATTGCTCCCATACTTAATCCCATTCCAGCGCTCAGCATTCCGGAAGCAACAGAACTTTCATTACTCTGCCGCGTCTTCCAAGGTATCGAACGAACGCTCTTGTTGATAGCTGTATCCAACAATATTCATTTCTGCTCTCTTGAAAGCGCATCTTTTAGCTTAATCACGCCGGAATCATTTTCAGGCACATTGATATCATTAACATAGAAGTTAATCAATTCAATGCCGTAATCCGCCATTGTCGGCTCAATCCGTTCTTTCATATACTCTGATAGTTCATCAAGATAAGCATTGATTTCCAATATACTTATACCTTTGTGAACTAAATAAGAAGATATAGAGTCTTTAACCTTTGTGATATAAAGACCACGGAAATAAAGCGTTAGATTTGCTTTATCAAACTTTGAAGCGTACCCACTAAATTCACCAAAAATTGCTTGGAGTCCGCTATCCGAATTCCCAAATTGTCCATAGGAACGCAGGCACAAAAATACCATATTTCGGATCTTGAAGTTGGATCGGAGATGACGTTCCCCATTTTATCCAGAGAACTAATCATGTTGACAAACCAAACTTCAGCCGTAAATGGCGATCGATCACCAAATGGCAGATTGATGATTTTTCTAAGCAGAGGGATATTTTCAGTTTCTAACGTATATCTTCCGCTTTGAAAAACATCCAATGCCATCCAACTTTTTTAAACAAAATAGCTTCCTGCGATTCGTTAACGATGAGTCATGTCCAGGTTCCAAGTTCTTCACTTGATATTTCCATGCAAAGACATCTGGTGTTCCATTGTACTTTATGACATCGATGATAGCCATATAATCCCCCTATTTTCTTTATTCCTGCACTTTATTTACAGCATATTCATCCCCGGAAATTTTTCCTTTCTCTGCCATTGAGCAAGACAGCCGTACAGGAATAACAGATCAACCATTTCCTATACGGCCTTAGGTAAGAATATCAGTAATTAAATTATAGCTACCCCTATTATCCTTGTCAATGAACAGCCCCTAATGGCTTTTTAACATGATCTCTCACCGATTTCCATTTTACTTCCTCACTTGGGTAAAGAAAAAATAAACAGCCAGTTTAAAATATGATGCTTTGTACTGCCTGTTTATTAAAAAATAAATTTTAGCATAAATCTAAATCAGGCAAGAATCTTTCACGCTATCTTTGTTTATCAAAGCCTACGATTCTTCCATATATAGACATGATGTTGCATCGAATATCAACCACGGTTATTTTTTAGAAAATACTGCTTTCTTTACCAGCATCAAAAATTATATCAAATCTTTTGTTTCTACGTTCTTTATTGATAGGAATGCAAAGATTAAAGAAATAACGACGAGAATAACGCGCAGAATAACATTATTTGCCATGGAGAAGTCGCCGATATTGGCCTGTGTCAGAAAAACGAGCAGGAAAGAAGACACAATGGTTGCTTTGAGGATTTCATCGCTAATCCGATAAATAATGCAATAAAACTCATCGTTACGATTACAAACGCTTTTAATATCAGCTGCATATAGAAACTCAGACTGATCATGTTGTAATCCAGGGGAAACGCGGACATCATGAATTGAGATCCAAGCCACAGACAACTATAAATCAGCATCTTTGTCAGAATCAGAGCTATAAAATTGAAGATCCAAACGGCAAGAATCTGGGAAATCAGAATCTTCTGACGCTTTATCGGATAGGAAAACATCAAATTCATTGTTTTATTCTGGTAGGCACTCACGATATACGTCGAAAGCATAACGCTGGTAAAAATAAGAAAAGCCATACTTGTAAATAATTCGATAGAAGAAGAAATGGTACTCCCTCCCATTACAGCATCGGGAACACCGGCCCCTGGATCATTGGTGATTCCAAAATAACAAACTGCGAAAATAAACACGCAAAGAACAGCCATGATCGCGGCATAGCCGATATATTTCTTAATATTGTTTTTCTTCCATTCCAGTTTTATCAGTTTAAACATGTTTATTTCCCTCCTCGGTCAGCTTAAGAAAATAATCTTCCAGAGTTTCTGCTTTTTTCCCAATACTAAATACTTCGACATCATTTAAAGATAGGGTTTTTGTATATTGCTGAACAGAATTTGTAAGATCATAAATACGAATTCTTCCTTTATCAAAAACTTTGAAATTACTTACGCCTAATTTTTCCGTCAAAATATAGGCAAACGTGTTTATCATTGGCAACGGTAAGCTCAATGTAATTCAAATTCTTTTCCTCAATGTCTTGCATCCGGATCTCTTTCAACATTTTTCCGTGTTGAATAATCCCTACAGTATCAGCAATGCTTTCCACCTCAGATAAAAATATGACTTGAAATCATTATTGTAATTCCATATTCCAAACACAACATTTTCAACAAATCGCGAATCTGCTTAAGACCTGCCGGATCCAGTCCGTTTGTCGGTTCATCAAGAATCAACAGCTCAGGCTTGCACAAGATAGCCCGGGCTATGCCCAGACGTTCTTTCATACCCAATGAGAAAGTCTTGACCGGACGATCTGCGGCGGTTGTCAAACCAACATTTGCAAAGCGTTCTCGATACTCTCCTCATTGTAATATCCCATATACTCGCAATGAAGTTTTAGATTTTCGCGGCCTGTCATATGATCATAAAAAGTAGGAAACTCAATAATACTCCCATTCTCTTTAAAATTCCATAGGATTTGGGCGTTAAGATTTCTCCAAACACCTCAATCGTACCCTGGGTTGGTTTCCAAAGATTTGTAATCATTTTCATCACGGTCGTCTTGCCCCGCTCCATTGGGGCCCAGGAAGCCATAGATTTCCCCTTTTGGAATGTGAATATCTACATTGGAAACAAGTGTCTTGCCGCCAATCGATTTTGAAAGTCCTTTTTGTCTGTAAAATATAGGTCATGGTTATACTCCTCTCTATCCGCTATTATAGAGATTTCAGTTTTCAAAACTCTTGAATAAATCTTACGAATTTCTTTCGCTGAAAAACCGTCAGCTTTAACTAACGATCTTCTTTTAAGCTGACGGTAAACACGGTTTTCTGATAAGGTTGGCTCTTTAACGTGAGATCTCCGCCCAACTGCAAGGCGAGGTTTTTGCAATCGTTAATCCAAGACCGCTTCCTGCATTGAACGATTCCGGGAATCCTCCATTGTATATAATCTTTCAAAAACGGAATTGACGAATTCTTTTTCGATCCCTCGGCCTTTATCTGCAATATCAATATAAACTTGCGTTTGATCGGTCCGTAAGAAGATTCCAAGATATTTTCCATCCATTCCATATCGAATGGCATTGGTAATGAGATTGAACAAAATTCGCTGTAAAGCATCTTTATTGGCATAAGCGTAGAGGGTTGTTCCTGAATATCAAGTTCTAACCTAATTTCCTTATTGTTCAGTAATTCATAAAATTCTAAAATGCTCTCACGGCATATTTCGCTCACATTCACACTTTCCAACGTAATTTTTGTATCTCCAGCCTCTAATTTTGCTAAAGTAAAGAATTGATTCATTAACTCCATAACCCGTCGCGCTGTCGCTTCTACTTTTTGAAGCATGCGCGTATTCTCTTCATTCGGATTTAATCGCATGATTTCTAAATATCCAAGAATGACGGTCATCGGCGTTTTTATATCATGGGAAATGTTAGAAAGCATCTTCTTAGAGGACATCTCAGCGCGTTTATAGCCGGCTTTTCGCTTTTTGACGGTCATCCAAAATACGATTAACCTGTGTCACTAAAGCGATTAAAGGCTGATTATCTGTAAATACAGTAACTTTTTCATCGCTATCCGTATCCAGAATTCTTTTTAAAGTTTCGCTGATCTCATAACATTTTGTTTTTGAATCTCTGTAGAATACAAATTGTTGATATACAATGACACAGCTTAACAATCCAAGCAGAAGAACAAGTATAAAGATGAGCGCAGAATCATTCATCGTGCATCACCCAGCTTATATCCAATTCCCCAGACGGTTAAAATGATTTTTGGTTTGCGCGGGTCGTCTTCAATTTTATTCCGAAGGCGGCTGATATGCACGTTAACAGCATTTTCATCCCTCAAAATAAGTATCGTTCCAGATTAAAGAATAAATCTGTGATTTTGTATAGACTCGATGAGGATTTTCCATCAATAGTTTTAAAATATCAAATTCTTTAGCCGTTAAATCAATATCTTTTCCAGATTTAACAACGGTATGATCTTCTAAATTCATCGTCAGCTGACCCAGGGTTAGCAAAACCTGTTTCTCCTGTACCCTGTCATATTCCGTATTCCGTCTTATATTAGCTTTGATTCGCGCTAAAACCTCTGTCATTGAAAAAGGTTTTGTAATATAATCATCCGCGCCCAGTCCCAGTCCCAAGGCTTTATCGGATTCTGAATCTTTCGCGGATATAATCATAATCGGCACAGTGCTTTGTTTCCGGATATAATTCAAGACATCCATCCCTGTCATTTTAGGAATCATCAAATCCAGTAAAACAAGATTGTAAAACCTGTATCAAAGCGTTCGCATCCTGTTTCACCATCGGCGGCCCAATCGACTTCAAAATTTTCTAAAGTCAGAAAGCTGCAAAGCATTTCACGGATTTCTTGATCATCCTCAACTAATAAAATTCGCATCGTTTTTCCTTTCTGTTATTAGCAGTTCTGCTTTTCGTATTCAATAACTTTGCATCGTGATTACCATGTTTAAAACATAATTTTTTCAATATCCGAGCTCTTTTGTCTTAAACTATGTCTGTTGTTCATCTCTTATTTCATTATATTTCTTCTTTTTAAAGAATACAAAGCAGTTATTTTTATTTTCATAACGGAAGGGAATAATGACTTTGATTTCTTATCAATCATTCTGCGATTGCTTTTGAACGACTTTAATATCCTTCTTGATGTCATTTCCCTAAATTTCTTAAAGCTATCCTATCAAAGAAAAAAAGCTTTAAGCGAACTCTCTGTTCATCAGAATTCACTCAAAGCTTAACTTGTCTGTCTGCTTATTTCTTTCCCGCTGTTTTTGTGCGGTCGTACATGATTTTCAGCTGACGCCGGCTGCCTTCGCCTTCGCTCTCTGTTTTAATGTAAGGCCAGTCCGCCAGATACTGGTGGATCACCTTTCGTTCATCGTTCGGCATCGGATCCAGCGAAGCGTCCACCTTGGTGCGCTGCACTGTTTTGGCAATCCGTCCGGCAATCGCCTTGACCTTTTCATACCGTTCTTCTTTGTAGTGGTTGATATCGATCATAATTGAGAAACGCTTGCGGAACGCTGAATTGACTGCGCCGCGCACGACGGTATTGAGCGCCTGCAGCGTCTGGCCGTTCTTGCCGATGATCACGGCGTTGTTTTCCGCGTTCAGCATGATCCGGTAGCCGCTTTCTTCCTCAAAGATCTCAATTTCAACATCCTGATTCAAGCCGGTGAAGAACTCGCCGATATAATTGAAGAGAAACTCTTTGACATCACAGGAAGCATAAACCTCAGCGGTGACTGAAGTCCGATTCCCAGGAATCCTTGTTTTTCTTCGGTAACGAAATAAGTCAGCTCCTCAACGGATACGCCCTTTTCTTTCGCAGCGGCATTCAGTACGTCATTTAATGTTTTCCTGTGTATTTCTTCATAAAGTCCCTTCTTTTACGCTTTCTTATCGATATAGATAAACTGAACGAACAAGGTCTTAAAGATCATGACCAGCGAAGATATAGCCCAGTAAATTGTCATGGCGGCTGGCCAGTTGATCGAGATCACTAAGATAAAGACCATCATGTAGACCATCATGTTGCCGCCCGGTCGCTTGGTCTTTTCATATTTTCTGTGATGCGCGGCCGCTTCCTTTTTCGCTTTTGCGTGGCTAAGAACTGCGGCAGCATCATCGAGCCGATCTGGCAAAGTCCCATAAACACGAAGATGACAAGATACAGCCACTGTCCCGACATGATGCCGTGCAGCCGTCTGCTTCAGCTCAAGCCCCACATCGTACCGTTAACGACGGATTCCCGCGCTGAACCGACAGATAGATCGCCATGATGATCGGCAGCTGAATAAACGAAGAAAGAATCGCGCTGAACGGGTTGATGCCGTGTTCCTTTGTATAAGCGCTGCATTTTCCTGCGCTTGCGCCATCTGGGAACGCTCGTCGGTCTTGCCTTCATACTTTTTCTGGATCCGGTTCATTTTCCGGCTGGATGACCTGCATTTTTCTGCGTCATGACCGTCGACTTGATCGTGAAGACCAGCGTGATCAGATTCACTAACAGGGTAACGATAGAAATAGACAACGCAACTCCGACATACGGCGTCAGGAAGTTAATTAACTTCGATAACGGAAGACGAAGAAGGCGCTGAACCAGTTCTCGTTCGCCATCATATACTTAAACGTCGTATCTGATGTGATTTGAATAACTTCTTTGGTTTCCGGATCTACTGGAGCCGTACATCCGCTATGCCAGAAACAGCAGCGCGATGAGGACTAACAGCAGAAGCAACTGTTTTTACGATTTCTCATTGAACTCTCCTTAACTGAATAATCATGCGTACTTCTTTATTTTAACTTTTTTTAATAAGGCTTTCCAAGTCTTTTTTGTTGTCGGAATAACTTTGTTCCAGAAACTTTTTCCTGACAATCAGAATTCCGTCAAAATTTTCATTAAAATCATAAATTTCCTGGAACATCATACGCACTTGACGCTTAATTTTGTTTCTGACCACGGCATTGCCCATTTCTTGCCGACTGAAATTCCAATCCGGCTGTGATCCTCGCCCCGGGCTTTGACAACAGCACCAGCGAAGGACAGCTGACAAATTTCCGATGCTCAATAATCGTTTGAAATTCGCCGGCTTTTTAACCCGAAATTTTTCTTCATCTTGATTTATTAAAAAGCCACCTGCGGGTGACTATTTTATGCCGACAAGATCTTTCTTGCCTTTAGCACGACGGCGGGCTAAAAAACTTTACGTCCTCCGACCGTTTTCATGCGGGCTCTGAAACCGTGGACTTTTTGGTGTTTTCTTTTGCTCCGGTTGATAAAGTTCTTTTCATATTAAAGAGCCACCTCCAGTTTTTTTATACAATAATGAGCAATTGCTGGTACATTATACAATAAGTTTTTCTGTAAAGTCAACTAAACTTCCCCGGTTGGTTACAACATTTCAGGGAAAATCGTTGAAAAAACGTCTTTTGATCGTCGGAACGAATTTTTGCGCAAAAAATAAAAAAACAGCGAACCTCCGCGGTGAAACTGACGGCAAAGCTCGCTGCTAGGAATTTCGATCAGAACGCGGCGAAGCGCTGGGCGAACTGACGCGGCAGGATTCCAGATCCGATCCCTTCCCGGCGCGCCGTTGACGATGCAAATTTTCAAAACGACGGCGCCATTTTGTTCCGCGCGGTTCTGCCAGGTTTCCATCCACTGGCCGCCCCAGCCGTAAGAGCCGAACAGGGCGGTTTTTCTGCCGCTTAACTGACTTTCAATCTGCGCAAGTAAGGCTCGAAGACCGCTTCTTCCAGTTCTTCGAACCCATGGCCGGACAGCCGAAGCGCAATTTTGTCATATCCTTCAAGGGAAGGGGACGTTTTTCCGCGTTGACGCATTCGCCTGCGCACCTGCTCTGCGTCAGACCTTCGCAGAAGGCTTCCGCCATCAAGCTTTCGTGTTGCCTGTCGTAGAATAATAAACCACTAATACTTTTTCCATTGTTCTCTCCTTTGCGGGATTCCCGATGTATGCTTTCCAGATTGGAAATTCTATGCGTAGGGTCAGATGTGAGCTTATATTAAAGTTATCATCATCTAACTATTGAAAGCTTATAGCGTTTGTTCCGACAGCGTCAATGGAAATGACTTCCAGTTGAGATAAAAAAGACGCGCCGCGAGCCGGCTGAAGCCGGAAGCGTTCGCGCGTCCGTTAAATAATTCCGTATTCTTTCAGCGCTTTGGCGATCCCGTCTGATCGATCCGGGACGTCACCTTTTCCACGACCGGTCTGCAGCGTTGGAGAGCCGTTGCCCATCAATACGCTGTGCGCTGTGCTTCAGCATCGGCAGATCGTTGGCGCTGTCGCCAAAGACATAACAGTCCTGCAAGTCGACGTTGTACTTTTTCCCGCACGACGTCGATCGCCGTGGCTTCTTGCTGCAGGCCTGCGGCACAATTTCCCGCAAATCCGTCAAACCGATCGATAAACTCAAATTCCAGCATTTCCAGATACCGGCAGAATTCTTTCAAATCGCTGTGCTGATCATACGCGATGCAGAATTTCACGAATTCCGACTGGTGATCGATCCAGGGCACAATATTGTTAGAAGCCTTCGCTGCCCAGCGTTATCAGCGACTTGATGAAGCTGTTTTCGATATGCCCCAGCGTCACATAACAAGTCGGCGTATTTTCACCGAACAGATCGATACGGCATTCGTCCGCTTTTTCCCTTGATCTTCTGGCAGGCGTCTGCGGATTTGATGGCGGTACAAAGGCCTGACCGGCGACCAAAATCTCCGTGCCGCAGCCACGCAGCAGTAGCCGTCAAAGTTCAGATCCTTGATCGTTTCGGGGACATGCGAATACACGGCCGACCGGTATTGATGAAAACCGCACTGCCGTTGCGCCGGGCCGCATGCAGGGCGTCGATCGTACTCGGGGGAATCTGATGCGTTTTCTCATCGATCAGCGTTCCGTCAATATCAAAAAAAGACATTTTTTCTTCATAGCTTCTCCTTCATCCTCGGTTTTATCCGCCGTTTTGCCGGCTTAAAACAGCCCCATTATAGAAGATGAAGTCAAAATTGAAAAGCCTAATCCAGCAAATTGTAATATTCTTCGACAGTTAAACCGCTTTCATAGATTTTCTGCGCTTTCTTCTGTGCCGAAATAGCGGTAATGCCACGGCTCAAAGATATAGCCTGTAATTTCTTCCTTGCCTTCCGATAGCGCAGGATAAAGCCGTACTTCCAGGCGTTTTCCTTCAGCCAGACGCCCCTCGTCGGTATCCTTGAAGCGCCCTTGAGATAATTTCCATTGGTGCGGATAAATCCGCGGCCAGGCCGGTCTGATGCTCGCTCTGTCCGGGCTTGGCGGAATAGCGGTTGGCTTCCTCCTCCCCATCCCGCGACATAGTTGTTATACAGATTTTTCTGATAATTATAGGAGCGGTGGCCAGCGCCGATCATCAGAGAAATCCCGTCTTCCTTGGCCGCGTCAAACATGATTTTCATCGCGTCGGCCGCTTTCCTGACGCAGGGTGACCGAGGATTTGGCTAACGGTACGTCCGGTGTCACTAAATCCGCCGGTTCATAGTCTTCGCCTAACGGACGCCGTGCTTATTGACGATCAAGGTGATGCTGTCCAAGGCTGGTCAGATCTGGAACTTCCATCATGAAATCTCCTTCCTCATCCTCACTATTGGATGCCGGAGTTTCTTCCGTGTGACGGCGGACCGGCGTTGTTTCCTGCGGCTTGGGATCCGACGGGGCATTTTCTTCCGGCGTCTTCGCTTTTTTCCCGGCCGCCGATCCCGATGATCAGCGCCCTGCGATCACTGTTTTCATTATTTTCAGCATTTGCTCATCTCCTGTTCTTCTCCGATTTTTTTCCTGAATCCTATCCAGCGCTTCCGCGACGTCTTTCACGATGTATTTCGCGCGGGCCAGAATTTCCGGATGGCTGGTTTCCATCGCATAGCTTTCTTCGATCAGTTCAAACATTTCCAAATCATTGATAGAATCCCCTAAAACGGCGATCTCATACAGGCCGACGTGATCGATCGCGGCGATCTTCTGAATTCCGCTGGCCTTGTTGACGCCCGGCTTCATCATAGAATACCCGTCGTGACGCGTCATGACTGGATCGTAGCCCAGCCGCGCCGCCTGATCGGCCAGCTGCTTTTAAGACCTGCGGCTGATGGCTGAGGATGACCAGCGAAACGAAGGTCTGCGCTCGGTTTGCGCTCTGCCAGCTCATCCAGCGTCCATGGCAGGATTTCACGGTGATCGGGCATTGTCGGGATCGGAAAATTCTGCGATGTATTCTGCGCTTTCCCTTTGGGCAAAGCAATAATCGTTCTGACTGGTGATGCCAAGTATCCGCCGGCTGATCTTTGAGGCAGAACTTGAATGTGCCGGGCTTCTTCCAGCGTAAAGATGCTTTATAAATCAGCTTATTGCGCGCCGTGACATAAGCGCCGGAGTAGGCGACCGTATCAAAGCTGAACTGACGGCCGTAGGTGCGCGGCACAAAATCCGCCGGCCGCCGGTTGCCAGCGCGAAATGCACGCCGGAATTCACTGTCTTGTTGATTTCGCGGAGGTTTTCCACCGAAATCGTGTATTCGCCCCGGTCGTTATCCTGAACTAACGTACCGTCGACGTCGCAGAAGATCAAACGTATCATTTTAAAGGTCCTCACTTTATCGTATTGTAATTATACCATCGCGGCTATGTTAAGCAAATCCTAAGATATCCACAGGAAAACTGGCGGGTCCTGTCTTTTTCCGGGGTTTTCGGCTTTTTCGCCGCGGATAATTTCGTTGTCCACGCCTTATCCGCATTCCACATTGGATAGTTTTTTCCACCGTTGTGGATAATGGTGGATTATGTCAAAAAGGCTTTATAAAAGGCTTTTTGATATGGAAAACGTCTTGATAACTTCTGTGAGCCTCGCGATTTATCCCCATTTTCCCCAAAATAATTGTCCATGTTCAGTTTTCCCCACTTTATCCACAATGGAAAGATGTGGATTATGGTGGATAACTGGGGTTAAATACTCAATAAACAATGTGCCGATGGAACAGATATGTTCCTTGAGAGGAACAATCAACAAAATCCTTCGGCGGAAAAACGGCTATGAGATTTATGAGCACAAGGTATATGCCGCATTTGAGCTTATGGAAAGTTGGGTATACTTTTGTTTTCACGATCGTGATATTGCTCCCGAGGCGCAACAAAAAAACAAACGAGAGAATCTTGAGAGGAATCGTTCCGATTATCAAGTCGTAAGATGAACAGAACATAGACGCGAGCTTCTTTGAGACGGCAGAGCTGTTGACTCATCCGAAGGATAACATGTGTTGGCGCAAGAGGCACTGCCTCCGCGAGTGCTCGATCGTGTTTACGCTAATGCGGCGGCGCAAATCGCTCCATTGAAATCACCGTGAAGACTTGGTGGTCAGGAGCTATCAGTGTTCTCAAAAGGGTGGCAAGAGAGAGGGGCTATGATAGCGATCCTGGGATACTCGATGTGGCAAAACAGAAACGGGATAATATGGCATATCTTAATGCGTATGGCTGTGGATTACCGGCAGGAGCATCGGCGGATTTACTGGTGATTACTCGCAAAGCCAGAAGGAGCCAGCAAAGCGCATCAATATGATTTTGATGTGTCAACCGTTCTTGCATTTAGCAATACGTAACTG
>VOFH01002247.1_pt1 | contig 11960 bp, 27 predicted proteins | sample 5384091 | NCBI WGS metagenome assembly VOFH01 (sample SAMN12384727, study PRJNA508395) | human gut metagenome | isolation source: healthy gut G | host: Homo sapiens
GGATGAAGGTGGCCCATCTTAACAGAAAGGACAGAAGATGCAAAGCGGACCAAAGCCGCGCATAATACTGCCGTAAGAGTGATGCCAAAGGCATTATCTGAATCTTCTTTCGTAAACAGACCTGCCAAAACTCATGTCACGGCAGTCATCATCACTATATTGGCCGCCAGTGAAAGCCACTGCAGGCTACGTTGGCAGCTATGTATTTTTTGCTTTCGCTGATGGTATTTATCAGTCTTTTATTTATCATCATGTCTCTTCTCCATCGCTTTTAGTTAGGAATCCACTAACTTCAATTATTAAACAAAAGCGGCGGACATGAGTTAGCCGCCGCTTACTAAACCAAAGTATAATATATGACGTTACTTTTGTCAACAAGATTCCGGCCAGCATGATCTACAGGGCTGTTCCCTTCTTCGGTATAAAAAGTCCTGTCATATCTGCGCCTTCGTGCCTCAGAAGTTTTTATCTTGATATCTATGCCGCCGGCATAACCCGTCAGACTTCCGCCCGGCTTCACCACCCGATGCACGGTATTATCACCGATATGGGATTATGGCTCACTGCTCCTCCCACAGCCTGGGCGGACATGGTTTCGACGCCCAGTTTCTCTGCCATCTGCAGAGATATATCTTTAATAGTAGTCAGTTCTCCGTATGGGATCCGGCAAAAGTATTTTCCATACCTCTTGCTGAAATCGCTTCCCTCGGGGCGAAGAGGAAGCTGATCCGGACGCGGCTTCTTTCCGTCAAAATAGTCACGGAGCCAAGCTCTCGTCCGGCTGAAAACCGGCAGATCGTCTTTAAATTGAGCCTCTTTAGGAAGACCTGCTGCAAAATACTTTTGGCCTTTAATCCATGCTCCGTTCAGATACTCTCCATCACTTTTAAGAGTTATAAGACCTACAGGCGATTCTATTTCGGTCAGATAAAACATCTCTTTCCTCCTGTTTTGTAAAGGCCCCGCTTTTTTCGGCGGGGCCTCTTTTTATGTCTATCTTACCACAAAACATTTAAAATTAAACTGTCATAGTTTATGACGTCTTCTCCCAGCGCATTACTCGGCTGACATCACCCACTCTTTTAGTTCTTTGGCAGGCACAGCGTTGAGCATCTTGCCCGGCATCCATCTGGTTGTATCCGAACACGATTTTTTCAGCACGTCACAAGTGTTTCCCATTCCGCTTCCTCCCGAAGTCGCAAAGGGAACTACAGTCTTTCCCGAAAATCATAGCTCTCGAGGAACGTGTTTATTATAGTCGGCGCTACGTACCACCATATAGGAAAACCTATAAATACGACATCGTATTTTTCCATTCCTTCTACTCTTTCCTCTATCTCAGGTCTTGATGAAGGGTCGCTCATTTCAATGCTGCTGCGGCTCTGCTTATTCATCCAGTTCAGGTCTTCAGTCGTATATGGAATCTTCGGTTTTATTTCAAACAGATCGGCATCGGCTGCTTTAGCTACTTTGGCAGCCGCTCTTTCGGTAACTCCGCTGGCGGAAAAATACGCTACAAGTTTTCTTTGACATTATCTCTCATCCTCCTTTAAATCGAGGCTCCTGCGCCTATAGCGGCGGGAGCTCCGGATTTTATCATAATTTCTCGTATTCTTCATCTGACACAGGTTCGAGCCATTGATTTTTTTAGTATCTTCTCCCGGGACTTCAATAGCTATATGGCTGAACCAGCAGTCTTTCTTGGCTCGTGCCAATGTTTTTACATTGGCAGGAATATCGACTATATCTCCCGGCGATAGGCTTTGCAGCCTTTCCTGTTCCTGATACCAACCTTCGCCTTCTACACATATGAGTATTTGTCCGCCTCCGCCGGCAGCTCTGTGTATATGCCAGTTATTGCGGCATCCCGGTTCAAAAAGTAACGTTAGCCATGAGCAGTCCCGAGCGGCCCGGTTCAGTGAGCGGCTTCAGATAGGAATTTCCTTTGAAGTACTGAGCGTATGCCTCATTGGGCTCTCCCATACCGAACATTCCTCCGTGGGCAGTTTCTGCCTGGTCATCAGCATATACTTCTTTTTGCCATATTGAATACGGCCCAGGCGTTTGGCCATCCGGCATAAAAGGCCGCATGAGTTATTATCTCGGCCATCTCCTCTTTGGTGAGGCCGTTGTTTCTGGGCATTTATGAGATGATATTTCAGTGAATCATCCACCAATCCCTTGCCCATGAATATACATACGGTCACCAGGGATCGGTCTCTCAGAGATAGCTTATCTTCTCTTGACCAGATCTGGCCGAACAGTACATCGTCATTGAGTTCTGCAAATTTAGGGCAAATTCTCCCAGACTATCTCTTCCGGCAGTCTGTTTTTTCATTTTTTTAATACCTCCTGATCTACTTGATTTCTTCTAACCATCTGCTGACTTCATCGCTGCTGTCATCAGCGCCTGCGGAGCTTACCTGAAGCCCTTCTTTTACCTGCGCTTCCGGTTCAGCCTCTCTTATAACAGAGAGTGACTGAGAGATGCTACTGCTTCCCGAAGTGCAGAATGGAACTATAGTCTTTCCTGAAAAAGTCATACGTGTCAAAAACGTATTCATTATCCTCGGCAGGCTGCTCCACCATATGGGATAGCCTATAAATGGTATCGTAATCTGAGAGGTTTTCTATAGTATTTGAAATAGCGGGGCGAGATTCAGGGTCGTTCATCTCTACATTGGCTCTGCAGCTATCGTCATTGTAATTTAAATCCTCTTCGGTATAAGGTTCTTCAGGTACTATCTCCTGAAGATCGCTTCCTGTCTGAGCAGCGATCTCTCTGCTACGGCCTTGGTATTACCTGTGCAGGAGAAATAGACTACTATAGACTTATCGTCAGTACTCTGCTGCGCTGCCTGATCCCCTCCGCTGGCTCGAATTTCCTCCCGAGCAGGATGTCATGGCTATGACCAGCATTACCGCCAATATCGACGCCAGTAACTTTTTCATATTGTTCCTCCCTTTATTTTTTCTTCTTTATCAAATCTCAGATAATCCAATTTGTCAAGTTGTTCTTCTTTAATATGTATCATTTTCGAGAATATGCCGCCGCTTTTTCATCCAGCATTTCTAACAGTTCCTCTGTCTTATCTTCTCTCTGCAACGCTCTCTTCATGTACTCTCGAGTTTCCTTCTCAGGGAAAATCCCGCGTCATAAAGGGTTATCATCATGCTGAGTATTCCTACATTATATCCCTTTGGACTTTCTGCAGGTTCTCCTGCCTCTTCTGCTACCCGCCTGATGATCTCTTCATATTCGTTCAGTATGTGATCCGATATCATGCAGCACTTTTGTATCTCTTCTTTTGTCATGACAGAGTCTCCCTTAAAAAACACGACTTTAACACTTTCAAGATATCTTCTTTTCCCATCTTGAGATATCCTCCGCCTTTACAGAAGATTCTGCTATATCAGAAAGCATATCGTCGGTGGCTCCCAGTTCTCTGAGAGTTTCCGGAAGTCCAGTTCCCTGATAAATTCTCTCAGAGCCTCGATTCCACGCAAGGGCTGCCTGTTCTTTTGTAAGATATGCCCGGTGTCGATATTCAGACTCTCTTTGCATATCTGACAATTTGTCTATACCGTCTTTATAAATGTATTTATAATACGGTACAGAGATGACTGCAAGGCCCTCCCTGTGAGGGCAATCCGTATAAGCTCCCACCTGATGTTCGATCATATGAACTTCCCAGTCCTGTTCTTTAGAAAGTCCTGTTATCATTCAATCCCATCGTCGCGCACCACATGATATTGCTTCTGGCCTCGTAATCCTCAGGGTCTTCAGCTGCTCTTGAACTTACGATCAGGGATTGCATGATTCCTTCTATGATGTAATCTGTAGTATTATCGTCGGTTTCCCGTAAAGTACTGCTCCATCAGATGCGACATTATATCGAAGACGCCGCTTTTACCATCTGTTTCTTAGGACAGTAAGTATATTCAGGGTTTAGAATGAAAACCTCGGATTGACATTAGAAGGATAAGTCCTACCTGCCTTTATCTTTTTTTTCTTGTTGGTTATGACAGAGCCGCCGTTCATTTCCGATCCTGTTTCCTGCCATGGTGAGAACGCAGCCTACCGGCACTATTTCGTTATCTACATCCTCAAAATCGATCCAATATCTCTGCCATGGGTCTCCTTGCAGTATGCCGATACGGAGATTCCCTTGGCGCAGTCTATTACGGAACCGCCGCCTACGGCTAAGATGAGATCTGTATGATTTTCTTTTTACCAGCCTTACGCCTTCCATCATCTGCATATAAGTCGGATTAGACTTGACGCCGGAAAGCTCCGTCACATTCTTGCCCGCACTTTTTGAGCATGGATATTATATCGTCATAGAGGCCGCTCTTTTTTATGGAGGATTTTCCATAGACCAGCAGGATATTAGGTCCGTAATTCTCCAGTTCATCGGATAAATATTTTCAAGGATTCTTTTCCAAAAAATATCTTAGTAGGATTATAAAAGTTAAAATCTAAATTCATGATTGTTCCTCCTTCTTCTCAAATAAAATATAGGTACCCGTCTGCCCGGATACCTATAGTATAGATACATCGCTTAAAAATGTAAAATGCTTATATTTCATCATTATCCATACCTTTTACGTATTCCTCTATGAAATATACCAAGGCCCCCCTGCCACATGTGACATGGCCTGATTCTTTTCCACGCCAATACCGTATTGCTGGTAAGCGCAGGATAGAGGGGATATACTTCATTCCCTCATAGCTGCAATTTAGCTTCAGATTCAAGAAGACGCCCATATTCTCTCTTACCAAAGCAGCCATATTATACGGCAGATTCCCGCCGGCAACGATTTGAAGCTTATCAGCATATTCTCCGAACCAGTTCCAACCAGTTCCCCTTTTATCATATCTCTGCCGGAAAAGCATCAGCGGTCTAAAAGGCCAGATCCTTTGGTTCAACATATTCTCTTAGGGGCCAGATCAGAATCTTCTGACACCAAAACTCCCCATTCTTCTCTGACAGGGGCTTCTGACGAACTCATATTTCCTGATGTCCACCGGCTCCAGTAAAAACCTATATCTAAATTCCTCTTTCTATCCTCTCTTTGATATTGTCAGAATTGCCGCTGTATATATCGTATTTTACTCCAGGATGTTTTTCACGAAACAGAAGTCAGGATACGGGCGAAGTCTGCTGTTTAAGTATTCGCCGCTGCCTATGCTTATCTCTCCGCTTAGTTCATCTTCTAAAACAAGCTCGCGTTTCGTCTTTTCTGACAAGGATACGATCTCCTGAGCCCTGCCTCAAAAGCATACCCTGTTCTGTCAGGACTATTCTGTGTTGCTTCTGATGAAAAGCTTTACGCCCAGTTCTTCTTCCAGCTGCATCATCTGGCGAGACAACGTGGGCTGGGTCAGATGAAGCAGGGCCGCAGCCCCTTTGTAATATTCTCTTCTCTGGCAATAGTGAGAAAATAGCCTAAGACTCTGATATCCATGTTAAAGTACATCCTTTCTCATATCAATTCGTTTTCCGTAAGAAAATCCTGGCCACTTCTGCCGGATCCCTGCCCTCTTCATCCACCTGATAATTGAGTCCCTGCATGACCTGATCGGTGAGGTATTCTCCCAGGCGGTCGATCACATCCTTTAGTTCAGGGTATTCCTTCAGTATATCTTCATTTATAAGCGGTATGGCATAATAAGGCGGAAAATATCCGTCGCTGTCCTCAAGAGTCATCAGCCCGAATTTCTTAAGCATACCGTCGGTAGCAAAGGCGTCAACCACCTGAGCTTCTCCGTTTTTCAAAGCTGTATACCTGGGTGAGCCGTCTATTCGACTACATCCTTAAATCAAAACCGTACTTTTCTATGAGTCCCGGCAATGTATCGGGACGATTCTGAAGTCGAGAGTCGTAGCAAAAGTAAGCTGAGAATCATATTTTTTCAGATCTTTTATGGTCTTTATTCCGTATTTTGCGCTTCATTTTGGATACATGGCCAGAGTGTAAGTGTTGTTCAGCTGCGCCTGTTTCAGAACGTCAATATCATACTTTTCTTTAAGTTCTTTCTTGCAGGTTTCATATACGAGATCCATATCCGTTTCGGCGTCGTGGCCCAGTATATTCATGAATACGGTTCCGGTGTAGTCCACATACATGTCTATTTCGCCTTTGCGCATGGCTTCAGAAGCAGACCTGGCTTCCTCCCAGATTTTTCTTTTCGTATGACCGAAATATCCGTATGGGCTTCGATATAGTCGGCATAGAGGTTGCACAGTATTATCTGTTCCGTAAAGTCCTTGCTTCCGATCGTGATACTCTTTTCATCGCTTTCCGAAGGCTCCCTGCAAAGGAATTGACCAATATAACTGCTGTCAGAAGGCCTGCGACGGCTGTGACTGCCTTTTCGCTGGCGCCTCTTCCTTTTAAGATTTTTCATCTCCGAAGCAAAAGTTCTTCTGAAGGCTTACGGGTGTGACCAGCTTCTCCACTATTCCCATAAGGAAATCCACTATGGCGCCAATATGCAGGCCGGAATTGCCCCTGCCAAAATCTGCAGGTTATTCACAGTTCTGATTCCGGAGAACACCAGGTATCCCAGGCCTCCCGCTCCTATAAACGCCGCCATGGTCATAAGTCCTACGGCTGTAACTGCCGAAATTCTCACACCTGCCATGATGACGGGAAGTGCCATAGGAGCTTCGCAACATAAAGTACCTGCCAGCGGGTGAGACCTATGCCCTGGCGGCCTCTACCATAGCCGGATCTATGCCCGATATTCCTATAAGTATTTTTATGATAGGCAGCAGCGAATATATTATGACCATCACTACTGCCGGGAGGTTCCTATCCCCAGCAAAGGTATAGCCAGGCCCAAAAGCGCCATGCTGGGCACCTCCGCCTGAATGACGTTTGCCACTCCTACTATAGGTCCGCTTAATCTTTTTTACATAACTTATCAGTATGCCCAGAGGAACTCCGATGACGATAGCAAATCCCACCACCAATTACTGTCATCACTATATATGTTCAGCAGCAGCTCCGTTATCTGAGAGAAATGCTGGCTCATATAATTAAACAAAGATACCATCATCTCACCCCCTTATCCGCAGCATCGCCGCTGATCTGATCGCCTGATATGAATTGTTTGCTCATGGTGGATACAAGGCTGCTGCTGGTCAAAGATCCGGCCAGTCTGCCTTCTTTGTCTACAGGCACATTGCTCACATCTTTCTTCTACCATCTTGAGTACATCGACTATATTATCTTCTACGTGGGCAAGATAATTAGCCTCATGCATCATGCCGCCGGCGTCAGCCAGAGGGGCTGGCCCTGAACAGATCTTTTCTGCCGACTATGCCCTGAATACAGTTAGAATCATCTACTACTATCAGAGTGTCGATGTGATGATCATGCATCCGTTTTATACATCTGCTCCTGCTCAGATTGGCTTTGCAGGTCACAGGTTTCTTTATCATGAAGTCTTTGACCTTTTATACTCAGGCGAATCCATATCCTGTTTATACCCACAAAGTTGGCGACGATTCGTCTGCCGGATTTTCAGTATCACTTCCGGAGTATCGTACTGCAAGATATGACCGCCTCTCATTATACAGATCTTGTCTGCTATCTTGACTGCCTCGTCCATGTCATGGGTGACGGATATCATGGTCTTGCCATTTTCTCCTGAAGTTCCAGGAGCTCGTCCTGCAGGCTGCTTCTCGTAACCGGATCGAGAGCAGAAAACGGTTCGTCAAACAATACTATCTCAGGATCGCCTGCCAGGGCCCTTATAACTCCTATCTCTGCTTCTGTCCGCCTGAAAGCTGGCTGGGATATCTGTCCAGATATTCCGCCGGATCAGATCCACCATTTTCATAAGTCTCTTTGTATTTTCAGCTATTTTTACCTGCGTCCTTTTTTCAAGCCTCTCTATGATCTCATGTTCTGTCTTATAGTCATATGAGGAAACAGGCCTCCCTGCTGTATGACGTACCCCCATCCTGCGCCGCAGCTTTACGGGATCAAGTTCATCAATATTCTCTCCGTCTATAAAGATATCTCCTGCCGTCGGATGTATCAGGCGGTTTATCATCTTCAAAGTGGTAGTCTTGCCGCATCCGCTGGGCCCTATGAGCACCGTGAGACGCTTATCCTCTATTTCCATGGAAATATCAGATAAAACGACTTTATCTTTAAATTCTTTCGTAACATTTTTAAATTCTATCATCCAAAATTCTCCCCTTTTCCCCTTTGTCATATAATATATTTTACTACAAAACGGATTTTGTCAAAATCTCCGCTCCGATGCCAAGAGAGTTCTGCAATCTCTCTTTTATTTCAGAACTGATAATTTATCCCTTGATCCTTGACGCTTTGCATGGTAAAATAAAAACAGATATTATATTTTGTTTTTATTAGTGAGGAAAAAGATTAAAATGCCGAAGGTAGCCTATTCAGAAGAAGAACGTAAGCAGATCAGGCAATCCCTGATAGCAGCAGGGCTGGATCTGATGTCAAGACAAGGTATACAACATACTACAGTTGAACAGATCTATAAAAAGTGGGTATTTCACGTACTTTTTCTATTCCCTTTTCCCTGCCAAGGAGGATCTCATCGTAGAAACGCTGTATCTGCAGCAGCCCAAGATAATCGAATATGCCCAGAGCCTGATGGAGGATCCTTCTTTAACCTGGCGGCAGGCAGTTAAGCAATTCCTCAATTCGTGCTGCTACGGTGAGAAAAAACGGTATAGCAGTCCTGACTATAGAAGAACAGAAGCTGATTTTCAGACGGCTGTCCGATGAAAATTATGAGATCTTTCGCCGAAAACAATCCCTGCTCTTTGGAAAGATATTAGAATGTTTCGGTATAAAAGCAGATAAAAACCGTATAGCCCTTTTTACCAATCTGAGTCTGACGGCCATGATGGTGTGCAGGGCCATACCGGATACTCTTCCCCTGTTCGTTCCCGAGGTGGCGCGTGAAACGGTAGATTTTCAGATAGAAGCCATCATAGACCGACTGGAACAACTTAAAGAGGATAATCTAATATTGTAATAATCCAGATCCGTCCGGATATTCCATTTCTTCTTATATTCAGACGGATTTGATTTTACTCATAATAAATACTTTTTTAAATTTTATCTTTATTTTGACAGACTGCCGTGTAAATCCCGGCTGAACTCAGCCTGTTTACCGGTTTGCTGATATATAATTTAGGAGGAACTGATCATGGGATTTTTAGGAAAAGTTATTCAAAGGGCCGCAGCCGGATATGGAAAAAAGCGCCGCTAACGCGAAAAAGATGCGGCAGCTATTCAATCATGTCGTAAAAACAGGGGACGATTACAGGCTCATCTTCGGCTACACCGAAGACGTATCGCGTTTCAACTACGGTTTCGTTCACGGGAGCAAGACTAAGATAGGTAATCTGATCGTGGGCTGGAATGAAGACAGCCAGACTATAGCAGTCGTACCTACCGTACCGGATCTGTCAGGATGCAGCGATCCGTCTTTTTATCGGCGGCCCGAGATTCTCAAAGCCTACCGCAGCAAATACCCAAGCGACGCCTTCGTCATCTATCCTGACAAGAAGGGGTATATCGGTATCAACGCATACGACTGGCTTGATGATGAGAGCCTATATGTATATGTGTCTCAGGAAGATGAACTGGCGGCATTTACAGATTTTTTTTATGAAGCGGTTTTGCCACAAAGTGAGGTAAATATATGACTTTGGGAGAAATAGGAGCAGTCTCGATCTTTCTTCTTGTAATATTTATCTTCGGCCGGATATGGTTTCACGTGACCGAATCTCTGCTGGACAAAATCAAGGGACTTTTTCTCCCGGCGAAAAGAAAAACCGGCATGGCATACTCTCCCTGAAGAAAAAGATGGAAAAGAGAGTCATTAAAGCCGAGAATTTCTCGCCCGTTTGTCAAGAGAGGATCTTCAAGACGGCAATCGTCATCTAATCATTTTGTTAAATTCTCAAGGGGTAAAAAAAGATAAACCCTGCAGTTCAGAAAACTGCAGGGTTTTTTGTGATGTGAGCATGGGGATCGAACCCCTGACCTCTTGACTGCCAGTCAAACGCGCTCCCAGCTGCGCTAATGCCCCAAGCGAGATTTATTATACCATACGTTTGTACGTATGCAAGAATTTTTATCCGGGCATCGTCGAAATCGTTCTTTAAATTTATCTCCGGTCTTTCACGGCCAGCCAATTCGAAGACCTCTTCGCCCCCGGTCTGCTTAGATCACGTACAGATTGCAGTAGTTTCTTTTAAAAAATGGGACTTTCGGCGGCTTTACGAATCTGTTTTCCTTTGGCAGCATGTGATTTTAAGTGAATTTTTCTGAAGTTCTGGTATGAGGTGTTGAAAAATAAAGTCGTGCGGCTATAATATAATTATCTATACGATGGAGGTATATAAATGAGAAAAAAATTTAGGAGCCAAACCATATACTTATCCCCAGCCGGTATTTATAATCGCCAGTTACGACGAGGACGGTACACCTGACGCCATGAATGCGGCGTGGGGAGGAATAAGCGAATATGGAACTCTCCATGTGCCTCAGCGCAGGACATAAGACAGTAAAAAATATTCTGTCGCGCAAAGCTTTCACCGTAAGCATGGCCGACGCGTCTCACGTCGTCGCCTGCGATTATGTAGGCGTAGTCTCAGCTAACAAAGTTCCCGATAAATTTGAAAAGGCCGGGTTCCATGCCGTTAAATCGGACTTCATAGACGCTCCTCCTCATAGAAGAGCTGCCTATGGCCGTCGAATGTAAACTGATAAGCTATGACGCAAAAAGCTGCCGCATGGTAGGCGAGATCCGTCAATGTCAGCGCAGATGAATGCCCATACTGGATGAAGCGGGCAATATCGACCCAGCAAAATTTGACCCGATAATCTTCGATCCTGTAAACAGCGCATATTTAAAAGTGGGAGAAAAGGTAGAAACGCTTTTAAAGACGGGCTTAAACTGAAATAATATCAAAACTCTATGCGTGAACTTTCAAATCCGCATAGAGTTTTGATTCCCTAGGTCTCTTCTTATTACAGATTACAGAGTGAGAGAAGAGGCCGTATAAGTACGGGCAGCCATCTCGCTGTTGGTATACTCTGAGCCCTTAGCGTCGTTTCAATTCCATCTTGGTGATCATATCCGAAGCAGTCTTCTCCTCTTCGCCCTGCTCCTTGATGAACCAGTCCAGCATCTGCATAGTTCTGAAGTCGTGTTCTTCATATGCCGCCGCGGAGATAGCGTCTATAAGTGAAGTAAACATATTTTTCATGTTCCAGTCCCTTTTCAGCGGATCCATCTTTTATCCTTTGAGGTCGCATACAGGCTGATCTATAGCCTTAAATCGACTTTAACGTCGTTGTTATGCAGGTATTGATAGAACAGCATGGCATGGTCTCTCTCTTCCTGAGCCTGGATACGGTACCAGTTTTCAAAAACCGTCCAGTCCTATAGAATCATAATAATTTGCAAATTCAAGATACAGGTATGCCGAATAGAACTCCTTATTATTAGTCTGGTCGTTTATCAGCTCAGCAACTCTTTTATTCATAACAAAACTCCTCCTATTTATCGTGATACATCTAATATACCACATTTTTCCCCGATAAGACAAAGTTTTTGTTTTTCTGCCGGTTTTCCCTTGCCGCCTTCTCTCCGCCTTGACAATTATTGGATTTTCACTTATTTTATATATAGAAACTATTTTAGAAAGCGAGCCGGCAAATGATCAGACATCCTTTCCCGCCTCTTTATGACGAAAATTCAAAAAAACTCATATGGTATCTTTTCGTCCGTAAAGTCCAGAGAGCAGCTGTTTTTTACGGTCATCCCAGAACAGGTTCTGGAAAGTCACCTCTGCAGTATTCGAGGTCAAAACGCCCAATACTATCCAGGAGAAAAAAAGATGCACCTCTTATCCTGCAACATAGCCTTATGGGACGTCATCGCCTCA
>VOFH01001939.1_pt1 | contig 11953 bp, 25 predicted proteins | sample 5384091 | NCBI WGS metagenome assembly VOFH01 (sample SAMN12384727, study PRJNA508395) | human gut metagenome | isolation source: healthy gut G | host: Homo sapiens
TTTCGTCCATGGACAAAAGCCCGGCTGAAAGATGTTCCATTTCTTTTTCAGATCTTCTTTGTATAATAAGGTTTTTGGGCCGGAATATCAAAAATCCCCCTGTGTTTCCGGACGCACACAGCTTACCTCTTCTGCCTGCAGCTTTACGGAACTGTCTTTTAACCGCGGGATCAGCAATCTGAGCATGGACACAAAATTCTGTATATTCACAGGCTTTAACAGATAATCATAAGCCCCCAGCCTCAGGGCATTGCGGATATAGGTATAATCATCATAGCCACTGAGCATGATCACCACACTGGGAATCTGGTTTTGCTGATCAGCTCCAGAAGACTGATGCCATCCAGTTTTGGCATACGGATATCCGAAATGATCACATGATAGTAATCTTCTGTAAGACGTTTTAAAGCATCACTTCCATCGCAGGCACTGGATATAACAAAGATATTTTCAAAATTTTGCTTTATAATACTCCCAAGACCATCTACAATGTTCTGGTCATCATCTACTAATAGGATCCGGTACATCCTGTTCCTCCTTCTTCGTCCGCTCTTCTTCCATATCATCACTCATGTTATCTTTCCATGGAAAAACCAAGCATGATCATAGTTCCCATTCCTTCAGCACTTTCAATGGATACCTTATACCCGGACCATAGTTTAAGCTGATCCGCCTGCATACGTTGCGGAGTCCGATGCTGTTGCTGGAAGGACTGTCTATATCATGGCGCAGCATCTCTAACTGTTCTTCACTCATACCACATCCATCATCGGAAACCTGGATATATAGGCGGTCCCGTCTCTATATCCCAAAATATCAATATGCAGGATCTGATGACTGTCTGTAATACCATGGATCACTGCATTTTTCCACAATAGGCTGGAATACCAGCTTTAAAACATGGCAGGAATACAGCTCCCCTGTCAATGCAGATGTTAAACTGGATCCGTTCATTGTACTGGTATGCAAGAATAGCCCGGTAGATATTTAACTGATGGATCTCTTTCTTCCAAAGGCACTTCTTTTGTGGTATTCCGAAGGCCATACTGAAGATTCTGCCTAACAGTTCTGCCATGGTAGCTGTTTCATAATCCTGGCACATATAAGCCTTCATGTGCATGATCTCCAAAGTATTATACAGATAATGGGATTGATCTGGGTCCTTAAAAGCTGCAGTTCTGTTTCCTGTTTTTCCTGTTGTTTTACAAATACCTCATGGATCAACAGATTAATACGTTTTGACATTTTATTAAAAGAGGATACCAAAGTCTGAAATTCCTCTGGAAGTCCTTCTTTTGAAACTTTATTTATGTGACCCAGTTCAAAATGATTGCAGGCTTCGACAGACGGTTTAATGCCTTTAAGATCCGGCCTACCATCTGAAAGATCATAAATATGATTCCACCTAAGATCATACCTATGGGAATGATATTTTAGCATCTGGATCCTTCCCATATTTCCAAAAAATGTCAGACAGAGGAGTCTGTAATACCAGAGTGTAGCCATTAGCGTGGTCGATCACATTGTATACACAGGAGTTTTTATCACTGTGCTTTAATTTTTCTGCTCTGGTAATTTCTTTTCGTTCTGTTTTTTTTCAGATTTTCTTTTACAAATCCCTGATAGCTTTCTTCCTGTTCTATATTTCCGTACAAAAAGCTTCCTGTCTTTATATACCGCAAATCTCTGATTCGGTGTCTGACGGTTCTGCTCAAAAATAATTCTCCAGATAAGAAGTATCTATTCCCTGCCACGCAATAGCCTACGATCTTGATCGTATTCAGGTCCAGAATGCCTCTGCCAATACACAATGAACCGCCGTCACGCATATTCATACCCGATCCTCTAAATTCCTGGCAGCTATGAGAAGAGGCCTACCTGTTTTATAAGCAGAAATTTTTTTATACCATTCTGCCTTTTCCTTATCCAAAAAGCTAATTCCGTAATTTGCCCCTTTTGAAGTGTATACGCCATTTCCTTCAAGATCATAAAGAGCAATAAAACTGGTAGAGTCTGTTGTGAAACGGTTCTGGGCCTGAGTATTAAAATACGAATAAAAACGGAAATTTTAAGGATCGGGCCTTCCTTAGTGTACTGCACAAATAGGGGTCATTATTCTGGGTATATAACTGAGCCGGAAAAAAAGTGGCCTGTTCCAATTCTTTTACAGATATCTCTACCCGGTCTAACAGCTGCTCTCCTGTCTGGAAATACCGATGGGTAGCCATATTATAATTCTGGTAGGCACTTACAGTTACAAGATAACATAAAAATGCCATGGTAAGGAATATCTGCAGGCCTGCCAGAAGGATCAGCCATTTTTTAATTGAATCTGTTTTTGTCATATTTTTCTTTATATCTTTCCAATTCACTATATATCTTTTTCGCTTTCTGCCGTTTTTTCATATATCCATCGCACCTCTTTATATAAAAATATACAACAATCTTTGAAAATGGCAAGTAAAATTTGAATATGGTATTTATAATTTCCCTGAAAAGGCCTATACTTTGGCTACAAGTTAAGGCTGTACAAAACCATATGTGAAAGGGGAAACATTATGAAAAAAAAGATTTACAGCATGTACGATCGGAGCCACTCTTTTAACAGCTGCACTGACCGGTTGCTCAGGAGGAAAGACCGCTGATGCTCCTGCTTCCAGTGCAGACCAGACCACAACTGCCGAAGCTGCCAGCACAGATGCCTGCTTCCGTAGGTAAAGTAGCCATTGAGTTGTTCCATCAGAAACCAGAGAACGTAGAGCTTTACAACACTCTGGTAAACAAATTCATGGAAGAAAACCCGGATATACAGGTAAACGTTACCTGGCTGAATCCACCACAACTACACCGATCTCCCCGTGTAGCAGCAGGAAATATTCCTCAGTTAGTATCTGTATTCCCATGGAGTGCATCCTATAAAGATATGTTCAGGGAAGGCCTTTTCATGGATCTGACGATCAGGACTTTATGAAACGTGTAACTCCTTCCGTTCTGGAACGCTGCGAAGTGAATGGAAAACAGTATTCCCTTCCGCTGACCACCAACTCCTTTGGTCTGTACTACAACGTAGATATTTTTAATGAACTGGGACTTACCATTCCAAAGACCATGGATGAAATGTGGGGGTGTATGCGACAAGTTAGTTGAAGCCGGCATCCAGCCATTCTCCTTCCCGGATAAGAAAGCAGTCCGTATCAGCCAGCAGTTTGACCGTATGCTCATTGGCTGTGTGGACCATGACTTCTATAGCAAGTGTGATGAACAGATCAACGGAAGCTACAACATTAAAGATGATCCTAATATCCGCAAATATGCAGAAACCATCTTAAAGCTGCGTGAATATGCAAATCCTGATTCTCTTGGATATGATGACGAACCTGCTTACGAAGAATTTACCAGTGGAAAATCTGCTATGTACATTGATGGTTCCTGGGCAGTAACTACTTTCGAGACCATGAATCCGGACCTGAATTTCAACTGTACCGCTATTCCTGCTATTACAACTGATGATTTCTGGACCGCTGGTACTGTTGATACTGCTTATTCTATTTCTGCTGACTGCACACCAGAACAGCAGGATGCATGCATCCGCTTCCTTGATTTCCTTGTACGTGAAGATATTGCACAGGAATTCAGTGACGGTGACAAAACCCAACTCTCGATCCAGGGTGTCAAATACAACGTTCCACAGCTTAAAGAGATCAACGACTACATTAACGAAGGCAGATTTGCTCCTTCTTTAGCAAGTATTTGGCCACAGGATTTAAGAAACAGCCTGGTTGTATCTGTACAGGCCCCGATCTTAGATAAGGATGTAGATACCTTCTTAGACGAATTCCAGTCTTTAGTAGAAGAATACTATACTCCTGCTGAATCTGAATCATAATTTTTCAATTCTTATGTATTCCTGGGATCTTTCTGTGATCCCAGGAATACATTCCCAAAAAAAAACGGAGGCAGCATTATGAAATCAACGAAAAACCGTGATCGCAATATCACACCTTTTTATATGTACTACCGAACCTGATCATGTATTCTTTTCTCTCTATTGTTCCAATTGTCCTTGGGCTGTATTACAGCTTTACCAACTGGAACGGCATCGGTAAGAACTATAAATTTGTAGGCCTGAAAAACTATATTAAGATTTTATCCGACAATCGTTTCCGGAAAGCCGTACTATTTAATATACGATATGCCGCAATGCTGATCATCTGCGTAATGCTGCTGTCTGTTGTACTTGCGCTGTTAATGAACACAAAGATCCGTGGCCAGAACTGCTTCAGAGCTATTTATTTTTTCCCGGCCTGTGTCAGTATGCTGACCATTGGACTGATCTGCAATTATATTTTCTTTCAGGGAATCCCCAGTCTCGGAACTTCCTTGGGATTGAAGCATTACAGAAAAACATTTTATCCGGCAGAAGCACTGCTATTTACGGCATCCTGATCACAAATATATGGAAAAGTGTTGCAATTCCAACAGTTTTAGTCATTTCTGCTTTACAGACCATTCCAGGTGAGATCATCGAAGCAGCCATTGTAGATGGTGCAAATGGCCGTCAGCGCTTTTTACTACATCACGCTTCGCTACATTCTGCCTATTTTAAGTATTATTTTTGTCCTCGTCCTGACAGAAGGACTTATGATCTATGATTACATTATGGCAATGACCTCCGGCGGACCGGCAGGCGCAACAGAAAGTATCACTCTTTCCATTTACCGTATCGGCTTTGAGGACATGAAGTTTGGATATGCCATTTCCCAAGCTATGATCGTTGCCGTTATCATTGCAGTTATTTCCATTACCCAGATTCGATTTACTGACAAAAAGAAAATCTACGATTAAAACAGGAGGTATCCCATGAAAAAAAGAAAAATCTTACATGCTCCTGACCTATGCAGTGCTGACTCTGGGCGCTCTCCTTGTATTTTTCCCATTTTATCTTACCGTAGTTTCTTCTTTAAAGGATATGAGCGACATCTTCAGCAATTTCTTCGGTCTTCCAAGGCATATTGTTTTTGACAATTTTGCTTATGTACTCCAGAGACCAGATTATTTCATCGCACTGAAAAACTCTGCGATCATCACTGGTGTAGCCATTGTTGCCATGGTATTTTCCTTCCCATGTGTGCTTATGCCATTTCCGCAGAAGATTTACATCCGTTTTTACAGCTTTCTTTACTTTTTCATGGTAGCCGGTATTTTTATCCCTTTCCAGGTAAAAATGCTTCCTATGGTAAAGTTAATGAGCAATATCGGTCTTCTTAACAGGACTGGTGCCATTCTTTTCTACATTGCAAACTCTACCTGCGAAGGTATCTTCCTCTTAGTAGGCTATCTGGCTTCCATGCCTATTGATCTGGAAGAAGCTGCATATATTGACGGTGCTACTACAAACCAGGTGTTTTATAAGATTGTGCGCCCTATTATGAAACCTATCATCTCCACGGTTGTTATCAAAAACTCCCTGTGGATCTGGAATGACTATTTTATGCCATCCCTTGTATTAAACCAGTCTAACTTAAACCGTACACTGACTCTGTACCAGTATTCATTCCGTACAGAAAACTCTACCAATTTCACTATTGTATTTGCTGTTATGCTTCTTTCTATCCTGCCGATCTTTATCGTTTACTGCCTGTTCCAGAAACAGATCGTCTCCGGCATGATGGAAGGTGCTGTCAAAGGTTAGAGGTATATACATTGGCTTTATTACATGTGAATTTCCACTCAAAGGTCCTGAATATGGACACTAAGATCGGCGTGATCATGCCCCAGAAAATGCAGGGCATCGGTCTTGCCGGAAGCGAGCAGGCAGACAGCTTCCCGGTTCTGTGGCTGTTGCACGGACGCAGTGATGATTATACCATCTGGATGCGCCGTACTTCTATCGAACGCTACGCAGCTCCTTTAGGTCTGATGGTCATTATGCCGGAGGTTAGCTACAGCCGTTATATCAATATGAAGCATGGTCCCCGCTATTATGACTATATTTCAAAGGAATTGCCGGAATTTTGTGCAAAAATTATTCCCGAAAATGAGCCGGAAACGGGAAGATAACTACATTGCCGGACTGTCCATGGGCGGCGGCGGCGCTATGTGGGTAGCCTGAACAATCCAGACAAATATGGCTGGATCTGCATGCTTTCTACTGGCGGAGTTGCTCCGCTGGAGCACCTTTGGAGAAATAAAAGCGGCAGTGACTATATGTTTAAAAAAATGCAATGAGGACATTTATGGCACCTCTGATTCTGATTCCCTTGCAGGAACAGAATATGACATTTTAAAGCTCGATCCAGGATACTGCGAAGGAGCATACTGTGCTGCCAAAATATACCACGCTATGGGTACAGAAGATGTCCGGTATCCTGTTGCCATGGAGATCAAAAAAAAACCTTTGAAAACATTCCCGGTAATCCATATGAGTATGAATACCATGAAGGTCCTGGTGTCCATGAGTGGGTCTTCTGGGATGAATGGATCCAACATTTCCTTGACACTCTTGCGTTGAAAGGAGGCAACTAACATGGCTCTCATACTGGACCACTTTTATTCAGCTGCCCTTACGGAATGCAATTCCCTGACAGCTATTGTTCCTATGGAAAACAATGAAAAAGCTCTTATCCTGTTTTATGGCTGCTTCCCCAGCAGGCTGTGACCACACAGCATGGCAGCGCCATACAGCTGTAGAGGATCTGGCAGATGAACTGGGCATTATCATTGTGATGCCGGATCTGAAATTAAGCTACGGGCTTGATATGATCCATGGATTTACTTATTTCCAGATGCTTACAAAAGAGCTTCCGGAAATGATTGCCGACTATTTCCCAGCTGACCTGGGCTTCCAGATGATCGCCGGTGTAAAAAGGAAGGGGGCTATGCAGCCTTAAGAGCCGCACTTTTAAATCCGGGCCAGTACCGTCTGGCTGCTTCCTACAGCTGCGGTTCTCTTTACAGATGAGACTTTTGACCCAGAACTGGATAAGCAGCTGGATAATGCATTTGGACACCGCTGATCTTCGCACATTGAACGGCACGGATAGGATCTGAAAATGCTGATCCAAACAGCCAAAGATCACAATATGACCCTTTCCTTAGAGTATTCTGAGAAAGATGACTATAAAGCCTCCTCTGCTCTTTTAGCTGACTGCATCCTGAAAAGTTCTTTTGCCAGCCGGTCTGTACGGGTACAAAAAGAGGCTCTTACATGGGTCAAATGGGCTGAAGCTTTAAAAACCGATATTAAAAATGCTTTGAAACAGCTTTGATCAGGCAGAGCAAGCTTTACAAGAAAGGATGATATCATATGACTCCTGGTGCTTATTGTGACGGGATCCAGCATGTTGGAATCCCAACAGATCATTTGGAAAATACGATCCATTTTTACGAGGATCTGGGATTCCAGGTCATCTTAAGGACTTGTGTCCGGAAAAGAACCAGCATGTAGCTTTTTTGCAGTTGGGAAATCTGGTGATTGAAACTTATGAGGATCCTGTGGCTCTCTGTGACGGAGCCATTAACCACATTGCCTTAAACTGCCTGGATATTGAAAAAAAGCCTACGCAGCTACTTTTAAACCAGAAGCATCTGGTGTTGAGCAATGGCATTGAAGCTCTTGATTTCTGGGAAAGAGGTGTGCGCTTCTTTATCATCCAGGGACCAAACAAAAGAGCGGATCGAGTTTTGCCAGAAACTGTAAATTTGATTTTTAGGGGAGTATTGGTATAGATTACAGAACGCGCCTTCTGGCGCGTTTTCTGTGGATAAAGCAAAAGCGGGCTGCACATTTTATATAACGTGCAGCCCGCTTTTGCTATGCATACAGAAGAGCCTGCCATGAGGCAGTTTCTGTAAGTAAACTATCCTAGCTTTAGCTGATCTTATTTTCCACTGGATAAGAATATCTGTATCCTCTGCTTAAAAAATCCCATTTCCTCTAATACGCCTACCATTCTGTAAACAGTCGCCAAGCCGATAGTTGGATCCTTTTTGGAGGCCATGTAGTAGATTTCCTTACAGCTGGACCATTTTCCTTCTAGTATGACATCTAAAAGGATCTTTCTCTGTCCTGTGATCCGTTTTCCTTTTCTCTGAAGTTCTCCTATGATCTGCGCTTTCTGATCTGACATAGTCTCCTCCTTCTTTTAAGCATCACGGATATCCTGTTTGATGCCTTTTATCCATATTTTCTACATATTTCTTACATAGTCTGTTTCATCTTTTTTATTTTATACATTTAGGATCTGTGTTGTAGTTAGTTTAGGCTAATTTATCTAACTGTTTATAAGATTAGCACCAACTAACTTTCTTGTCAACTGTTTTTGATAAAAATATGCAACAAGTACTATCTGTTAAGGTTCTCCAGCTTTATGGCACATGTCAGAAATTTCAGATGTATTTTTTAATCTTTGATTGAAATGATCTGCGACATAGTCTATACCTCCTGTTACATTGTTGGGGGCAAAATTTTGATGTTGGGGGCTCATTTTCTTCAAAAAAGGTATTGCAAGCAAGCTTGCACCGGATGACCCCTTAGCTTTCTTTTATACTGTATCTAAATCTTAATTCTCGTTCATTTTAGCCAGTTTCGCAGCCTGATCTGCTGCGATCAGATTATCTAACAGTTCCTGGATATCACCGTTCATAATAGAATCGATCTTGTATAAGGTCAGCTTAATCCTATGGATCGGTCACACGGCCCTGTGGGAAGTTGTAGGTACGGATCTTCTCGGAGCGGTCTCCGGTACCGATCTGGCTGCGGCGTTCTTCTGCCTCGGAATTCTGGCGTTTTTCCAGCTCTAAGTCATACAGCTTGGAGCGTAACAGACGGAATGCTTTTTTCCTTGTTCTGCAGCTGTGATTTTTCTGTCTGGCTGTAGATAACGATTACCAGTCGGCATATGGGTCAAACGTACTGCTGAGTCGGTGGTGTTGACACACTGTCCACCATTACCAGATGCACGCATTACGTCAATACGGCAATCATTCATATCGATCTGAACATCTACTTCTTCTGCTTCCGGCATAACTGCTACGGTTGCTGTAGAGGTATGGATACGGCCGCCGGACTCTGTCTCAGGCACACGCTGTACACGATGTACACCACTTTCATATTTCAACTTGGAATAAGCGCCTTTTCCTGTGACCATAGCCACAACTTCCTTAAAGCCGCCAATACCATTTTCATTGATACTGATGATCTCTACTTTCCAGTGCTGGCTGTCTGCGTAGTTGGAATACATACGGTAAAGCTCAGCTGCGAAAAGAGCTGCCTCGTCACCGCCTGCGCCTGCACGGATCTCCAGGATAATGTTCTTGTCATCGTTAGGATCCTTTGGAAGAAGGAGGATCTTTAACTCATGCTCCAGCTCCTCAATGCGTTTCTTTGCATCGGATAACTCCTCCTTTGCCATTTCACGCATTTCCTCGTCATTTTCTTCTCTAACATTGCCAGACTGTCCTCTACGTCCTGCTTTGCCTGCTTATACTGCTTATAAGCTTCTACGATCGGTGCCAGTTCAGCCTGCTCCTTCATCAGCTTCGTAAAACGTTTGGTATCCTGGGTCACATCCGGGTCCCCAAGCATACGCATCAGTTCTTCATAATGGATCAACATATCATCCAGTTTATCAAACATAATCTTCACTTCTCCTTCCTGGCACATACCACCCGGTCGTTTCCAGCCATATCCCGGACAGTCCTACGCCCACTAAATCCCATTGCTTCAAATATTTTTGTTACATCCTTTGCCTGATTCCAGCCGATCTCCATATAGATCGCTCCACCGTTTTTTCAGGTATTTTTTTCCTTCTTCTGCTAAAATGCGGTAAAATTTCAATCCGTCCGGCTCGCCGTCTAATGCCATCCGTGGCTCATGGTCTTTTACCTCCGGCTCCAGCCCTTCTATCACCTGACTCGGGATATAAGGGGGATTGGATACGATCACATCATAGCGGTTTTCTGGATCTAAAGCAGAAAACATATCACTTTTTATAAATTTCACTGGATGATCCAGAAGTTTTTCCCCATTGGATTTTGCCACCTTTAACGCTTCTTCTGACAGATCAAGAGCTGTTACGTCTGTATAGCCCCCAAGCTTTGCCAGACTGATAGCAATGCAGCCGGAACCGGTGCATACATCTAAAAGTGAAATATTTTTCTCTTTGTGCTCGTTTAATATCAGTTCAACCAGTGTTTCTGTATCCTGTCTTGGGATCAGAACATGTTCATTTACATAAAATTCCAATCCCATAAACTCCTGGACACCTGTAAGCTGCTGAAGAGGGATACGCATTTCCCGTTTGCTTATCAGTTCCCGGTATTTATCAATTTTTTCCGTGTATCCGTATCTGCTTCTGTTACATTTGTCCCATTTTCCGTTTCTGTAAGAGGACGATCCCTTTTTACAAGAAAAGACGCAAAATTCATGTCAAATACATCTAATAAAAGGAAACGGGCATCTAAAAGCGGGTCAGGAACACCTGCTTTTTCCAGTTTTTCTTTCCCTTCTTCTAAAAAAGAGTCCCAAGGGTCATTTTCATGCCTGTTCCTCTTTCTTCTCCCAGCCTGGGAAATTTTCATCCAAATACGCCCGCCAGTCAAATACTGCTTCTACAGCAGCGATGGCTACCTCGATCATAGTATCGTCCGGCTCTTTGGTGGTCAGTCCCTGCATCCACATTCCAGGACGGCTTAAAATATCTACCAGTTTGGAATCATGTTTTCCTGCAAAGCTTAAAAACTCATAGGAAACACCTGCGATCACCGGGATCAGCACGATACGGCTTACGATGCGCAGCCAGATGGTATCGGTACGGATCACCATGAAAAACAGGATGCTGATGACCATTACAATCATGATGAAGCTGGTGCCGCAGCGTTTATGCTCCTTGGAGCTGGCCCGCACATTGGCTACATTCAGTTCCAGACCATGTTCAATGCAGTTGATGCATTTGTGTTCGGAACCATGATACATAAAGGTTCGTTTAATGTCTTCCATGCGGGATACCATTTTTATATAAATAACGAAGATGGCAATACGGATAAATCCTTCTAAAATCGCCATCACAGTATGGGACGGGATCACTTTTTTACATATATTGAAATAAACATAGGCAGCAGCATGAAAATACCAATCGCCATGATAAAGGAAAAGATCATAACAACGGTCATAAGGATGCCTTCTAATTTCTCGCCAAATACCTTATCCAGCCACTGTTCAAAGCGGCTTTCCTTTTGCATCTTCGTCATCTTCAAAGAAGCTGCAGGACCAGGTAAGTGCCCTCATGCCTACGATCATGGAATCTGCAAATTTAAACACGCCCCTGATAAAGGGAATACCCAAAAATGGATACTTTTTTGTTACGCTTCTGTAAGTATCTTTTTTAACCTCGATCTCTCCATCGGGTTTACGGACGGCTACTGCATAGTTTTCACCATTCTGCATCATGATGCCCTCGATCACCGCCTGTCCGCCAATTCCTGAATATTTCATCTATGCATTTACCGATTTTCAATTTTTTGAACGCAAACGCAAAGGGGCTGAGCTGCAAAAGCTCAACCCCTTAAATTCTCTCTTATAATTACTGAGCATTGATGCCATACTTACGATTGAACTTATCAATACGTCCACGGGCAGCGGCAGCCTTCTGCTGACCGGTATAGAAAGAATGGCACTTGGAACAAACTTCAACGTGAATGTCCTTCTTGGTGGAGCCTGTTACAAACTCATTGCCACAGTTGCAGACTACCTTTGCCTGGTAGTAATTCGGATGGATTCCTTCCTTCATGATGTTCACCTCTCTGATTTTATTTGCGGTTTCCGACCGCGGCCTGTATGCCAATCTGCCTCTGTACACTGCAGGCAGCCGGTAGGTACCGTCACCAGAACGCACAGATATCAGCATCTTTTAAGTTATACGCATCCTTCCCGCAAGGTTCTGACTCACGCGAA
>VOFH01002566.1_pt1 | contig 11953 bp, 16 predicted proteins | sample 5384091 | NCBI WGS metagenome assembly VOFH01 (sample SAMN12384727, study PRJNA508395) | human gut metagenome | isolation source: healthy gut G | host: Homo sapiens
CCCCGCCATGGTTCTGTACCATAATACAGAACGATGGTAAAAGCCGCTTTCAGCGATCCTCTTTTCTGATTCCTCCAAGAAATTCTTTGAAAGAAAGCTTTAGCCTTCGATTTTGTCTTTGAAGCGTTCGAAGCTGTTCATCATATCCTGCCGCATCTTCCAGCATAATCCGCACCGGCATTCCATAATGAATCAGATTCTGATGTTCCAGGCCAACGATTATAGTTCATTCCAAAAGATGATCTTCTAACGGCATCGGTATCTTTTGAATGGTCACCCTCCTTAAACCGCCCAAGCAGTCCGTTTATCACAGGTTTACCACTCACTATATCTTCTGCTTTAACAATCTGCCGGCATTAAATATATGCATTAATCAGGTCTGCATACCGGTACTCATCCTCGAAATACTGTGGCAGCGCAACATCACACTTCCCATGTTTTACCTCCTGTTCCTGCTACAGTTCACCGGATCAAGAGAAAAGCAGCTTTTATTACGCTGTCGAAGACCTTCCCAAAATACAGCCCACGGCCTTCAGAGCATTTCTTCTCTGTCATTAAAAGCATATGAAAAGATCTACTGGCTGAACTGCCCGAACTGGCCTGGTTATGGCCTTGAATACTAGATTTTTGACTTTTATAACTCAAACTCTTTTTATGCCTCAACAGTATATCCATTTATAGAGTATCACTGATTCAATCTCTTTTTCAAGCATATCGTATCGAGTCAATTAGAGGGTCCACTTCTGCATACTGAGCTCCGTTCAAAGAGTAAGCCCACCCAGGCGCCGACTGTCTGACTGCTTACAAAAAGGCCACAGAAAACAGCGCCGCCCTCTGGCCGAGCTGCTGTATCGCTGCACGCGCTTCTATTCATGTGTCAATGGCGTTTTACGAAAACGCCCTTCCCTTCATGATCACCTTCATATTCTCCACGCAGATGTCCTGATGTTTTCAGTGGATTCCCGTCAAGAACCAGTAAATCAGCACTCTTGCCTTCCTCAGTGTACCCGGTTACGTCATCAACCTTCAGCATCTCAGCGCCTACCTTTGGTAGCGCGGTACGATAATCCATCTCGCTGATGCCTGCGCACTCGCGAAGAGTACATCTCGCCCATGGCGGTATAGCCGTATGGCGTCAGACGCTGGAGCAGGAGTCGGAACCGATGGTTAAGACGACTGACCCTTGTCTTTTGCTCTTCTTAAGGTTTGCGTAAAGCACGGTTTAAGTTCCTTTTCCAGCGACATCGCTTGCCGCGAATCGGTCATGGATTTCCGGTACGTATGTCGGCGGATACGTCTTGAAACCACTCGTGTAGAGAACTGGATCGTCGGGCAGAAGTAGTGCCTTTTCCCGCTTACGCGATATCGAGACACTCGTCATTTTAAAGAAGCCTGGCCGTATGGATGATCAGATGCACGCCGGCCTTTGCGCGAGTCTAATGCGCCGCCAAGAGAAGCCTTCTAGTGAGCACGCAGATTCCCACCATATTGCATTCGACCTGCGACCGCTGGATCTCCTCCGTACGGCGAGTAATGCTGATCCAACCTACAGTCAGCGCCAGATTCCGCCGCCGGTTGCCCCAGATCTTGATGGCGTCAGGGTTGTCACGCAGCTTCTTCTCACTGCTTTTCTTAAATCACGCCCGTCCGATACGCTCTGCCCACGGATGGCCCTAAATCGTTATGCTAACTTTTAACAGGCTTTATGGAATCGCCATGGCCTGCTGTACGGCAGAATCCAAGTCACACGGTACCGACAACACGAGCGACCTTCCACCATGATTCCGGCGCTTTCCACCATATCGCGGATTGCAAGGCCGTTGCGTCCGATCTCACCAACGGTGGTGACCTGTCTCCAGACATTCGTGCGCCTGCTGAACAGCTACAACTGCCTTCTGCTCCAGCGCTCTCCAGTACCCAGTGCTGTCATCATCCGTTAAGTTTCCGGAGAGAAATGCAGATGGTATCGATTAAACCGGGCATATTGTCTTCTAAAACATCTACGATTTCATACTCGTACCAAATTCTTTTCCAGCACACCACATAGAGCGACTTTCCGTCTTTACCAGAACCAGGAATCATAATTGGCTCTGCACCGGTACCATCGATCAGCAGTCCGCCGACAAATGCGGTATCTTTTAATTCTTTCTTCATGATAAAACCTCGCTAATTTTAGATATATTATCTGTGAAAACATAAGATAGAGACCAACGACCAGCCAGCCCGCCACGATCAGCCGCTCTACCGGCTTTAAGGCCGCCGGGCTCATCGGGATAACCATCAATGCAATAATGATGGAACCGGCCCAGACAGGCGGCTCCGAGTCCCAGCTCACCGCCGTGCTTTATACGGTCTCGGAAAGGTCCAGTTTCCGTCGTCCTCATGCGAAGGCAGGCAGGAAAGCTCACCATGGTGCAGGATAAATGCCAGCGCGGATACATTGGTCAGCAGGACCAGCATTTTCTTTGCCAGGAAACAGTCCGACTTGATGGTCAGAGCAGGCCAGAAGCGTATGTTGGCCATGGCGCGCGCCGCTTTTCGGATCGAATTTCAGCAAATTTCTCCAGAAGCTGGCCTTTTCGTCCCCCATGGCCAGCATGATTCGGCTGGTGGCGCCATAGAAGGAGTTCATCGAGTGATCGGCCCCAGGGTTGCGATTACCAGCATGATGACATGCAAGGTTTTATGTTGATGTCTCTTAAACAGGCCAGAGCCGGCACGGAAGCTCTTTACAAATCGGACCACGGAATAATGGTTCGAGGAATAGATACAGATCATATAAACCGCCGGCAATAAAGCGCCATGCTGATTACCTTGCCGAATTTATTCAGTCAAGGCCTTCCGCCGCTTCCTCCGCCTGCTGCGGAATCGTATCAAATCCCGCAAGAACGGTGTCATGACAAGGACGGATACAGATTCCGGCAAACATGTTTGTTGCGCTCGTAGAGGAACCGGCACCATCCACCTGTCCGAAAGCAGGTAAAATATTGTGCGGACCGCCTTTACAAAGGATATAGCCATGGCCAGAAGCATGCCGCCCAGCAGCGCCTTTGTTAAGAACGCCCTGCAGCTGGCAGCGGAGCTTCGCACCCTTAAAGTTTAAGAAGATTACGTAGCACGCAAAGCCCAGAGCGATAATTGTCGGGGAACAGATACACATCGGCCCCTATAATCGCATAGAGCTTTTACGGGAGCGAAGAAATAAAGCATATCGCCGAACATATCAACGAAACCAGTGTGGAGATTGGTGATTGCCCAGACGGACAAGATTCCGTTTCCAAGTGCCAGTAACCAGCCCGTTATGTATGAAACGTTTTTGCCGAAGGTTCTGTCCACGTACTCGACGATACCTCCGGATATCGGTGTTGCCGCCGTCAGTTCCCGAACACTGCGCCAATCGGAAGCAGAAATAACGCGCCGATGAAAAATGCACCATTGCAGCGATCGGACCGCCGCCGATAATCATCCAGTCACCAACCAAAGCACTCCAGCCCGTCCGATGGATGATCGCGCGAAAACCTATTTGAAGTAGTTCCAGATGGATGGGTTTTCTGCATACCTGTTCCTTCCGGAGCTGTCTGTTTGGAACCAGCCATAGAATTAATTCCCCCTTTTATTTGGTATATGTGTCACTTGACAAATGCCATTTTAACTCTTATGATTTTATAGTCAATTATCTGTGCAGAAAAGACATTTTCATGTCAGAAACGGCACCTGATTTAGCTATTTTTAATCTGTCCGCATCGGCGGATGGATTCCGGAAAGGGGAAGCCTTATGTATAAAGTCGCAATATGTGATGACAATCCGGCAGACGGCAGTTAATAACGGATTATCTGACAGAACCTGAATTTCACCATTCCGCTGGAGCTGTCCTCCTTCCACGACGGAGTAGAGCTGGCGCAGGCATATAAAAAGGAAGGACAGTTCGACTTTAATCATCCTCGATATGATGATGGACCGGTTAAATGGGATCTGAAACTGCCCTGAAGATACGGAAAGTGGATCAGAATGTGGCCATTCTCATCGTGACGGCAACTGTGGAATACGCCATCGAGGGCTATAAGATTAATGCGGCCCGTTATATCGTCAAGCCGGTATCAAAGCCGGAATTTCAGAAAAATTACAAAGAATATATTCGCCTCCATCGATAAAAAGGGGGCTTATTACCGTTTTCCCAGCAAGAGCGGGACTACCGTCATATCCATGGAAGATATCTTCTATTTTGAATCGGATATCGGTTCATCTCCAGATGGGGCGACTATACCTTTTACCGGACGGATCAGCGCCGTCGAGGAGCACGGAAGGCCATGGCTCTCCAGGGTCCATGGGGGCTTTATCGTGGAACCTGAAGCACGTTCACAATATTTTTAAGCGATTCCGTAACGCTGGATAACCGAGAGGTGATTCCTTTAAGCCGCCACCGCCACAGAGAAGTAAATCAGAAATTTTAGATTATATGGAGGGGAGCAGATTGTATGACGGTCTATTACCAGCTGCTGCTAGACACGATTCTGTCATGTGCCGAGACACTGATTCTGTTTCAGATGTACCGCGCCTTCTTAAGGCGCAACTCCCGCCCCAATAAATACTATTACCTGGGGCTTTTTTCGTATTTCGTTTTTCAGCTTGTCATGCATGCCGGGCCGCTGGCCGCCGTTTTCCGCGTGGACCTACTATCTTTTGTTTACGCTTCTGCTGGTCTGCCTCTTTTCGCGGATAAAGCTTCTGATTAAGATCCTCGTGACATTGCCTCTTTGTCACCCCTGCATTACTCATGCAAGCTGGCCTATTTCCACATTTTTCAGTGGCGCTAAAGCACGCGGATCTGCCGTCGGTCCTTCAATCTGATTCAGAGCCCACTGTCACAGATTGCGGCCTGCGTCGTATTTATCCTGTTTGCCTGGCTGTTCATCTACTTCCGAAAGCATGCGCCGCCACAATAAATACAACCTGTATTCCGCCATCACCTACTTAGCGCCGGCCGGAATCCTCTTTATCGTCATACATCAGTTTTATCTGCGGACCATCAACCAGACCGCGCTGTTTTATTTATCGGAATCCGGAATTCTCATGTGTACGTCCTTCGCGCTGTTCTATCTGATCGACAAGACCGAGAGATGATCGACGAGGCAAGCGTGAGCGGAGTCTGATGGCGTCAAGCTTCTGGAGCATCAGAAAGATTATTACAGAGTGTGGAAAAGTCCCAGCACGAGGTCGCGGCCATGCGCCACGATCACTGAAAAACCATCTGCACTGCACGCATCCTTCATCGAACTGGAGCAGTATCAGGATGCTTCATTACATCGACGAGATTTACACCGATTCCAGACACCTGTCTTCCACGGTCAACATTGGGAACAATTTGATCAGCATCCTGCTGAACGATGCCAAAGAACGGCCTCCTGAACAACATCCGCATGACAGTAAATGTCATGGTTCCGCCGGACTTACCGATCGACAACGTGGACTTATGCATTATTCTGGGAAATTAATGGACAACGCCCGGGAAGCCCTGCCGCATGGGAGAGGGGGCACGGGACCACTTCATTGACGTGGAAATCCTGTTTAGAAGTCCTTTTTTGCTTATTAAGGTCACAAACTCTTATAACGGCCAGTATCCTGAAGGAAAACCAGTATGAAATGTTAAAAAAGGCCAGCATTTCTGTGGAATCGGACTCTCCAACGTTCGCACGACGGTGGAAAAGTACGACGGAGAGATGAAGGTCACCCTGAACGAAAAGGTTTGTCGTTACGGTCATGTTAATGCTGCTGGTACCTAAAAAACCAGGGGCAGAGAAAAAACAATTTTCCTGAAACAAGAATTGTTTTTTCTGCCCTGGCTTTTCTATTATAGATTCCTGCCATCATCCCACAGGCTGCCTCTCTTTACGATTTTAGAAAGAACATCTTCCAGAGAGCGGAGGCCTGTCATGATCAGGGCGAAGGCGCGTAGCTGATCACCATACAGATCTGAAGTACCCGCGGAGTCTTTTTTAATCCGGCATTAACGTCTTTGCGGAAGATCAGCCGGCTAGACGAAGAGAATCCGCCAAACGGCGTAGCGATCGCAGTTGCAATATTGGCAATGAAGATCAGCTGAGTGGGGAACCGCCGTAGCTGTAACAGACGACTGCCGCAAAAAGCGATGCAAAAAGGCAGCCCCAGCGGATAAACTTCGTCTCCAGCCCCACCGGCTTATCGATTCCGGCGGCAAGCAGCACCATACCACGCTGTGTATTTCCAAGCAGTGAGGAAAGCCCTGCTGCAAGCAGCGCAATGCCCTATAACGACCGGCGCGGCTTTGCTAAAAAATGGAATCAGCAGATCGCCCAGCTGGGCCGGAGCCTGATTGCCGTTCCTGTCCGGATGCGGTACTATCGCACTGACTAAAACTATCGCCCCTGATATCAGGATGACAGCGGCCACATGGGCGATGGCGTCAGCAAAAGCATGATTCCGTTGAACAAATCTTTTTTCCACTTCTTTTCAACGCCCAGATACGTTCCGTAAATGCCCGCTGTGATGGCGCATTGGTGCTTATGTAGGCCAGCGCCGTAGTAAAGCTGCCATCCGCGATCTTCCAGTGGGTGAGCCCTGCCAAGCTCTCCCCCATGTCCGCCCGTGGCTGCAAGCGTGGCATAAAAGCAGATGATCATTCCCAGAATACACAGCGTGATCAGTTTTTCCACCTTTGAATAAACCTTTTTAAGTAAAATAACACACCAGAATAATAGCTATCATTATAAAGAGGCCCAGCTTCCAGTTCATTCCGAAGATGAGGTTCATACCGGCCCCGATCCTGTGGGATATTCCCCTATGGTAAAGAAACAGGCACGAGAAAAAAATTGTGGCCATGCCAACAATCACTGCCGCCCCCTTTCCATAATAAATGCCGTATTGCATGGATCACCGGCATTCCCGTAATAGCTTATAGAGAGCCGATATGTCGTGAGCATAAATGTGATTCATAAATGCAATGGGAATCACCAGCCATATCATGGAATACCCATAGTTGGGCCCAGCATTGCAGATGTCGTTATGTTTCCGGGTCGATTACGACCCCCGCCAGAATAATACCCGGACCAATACGTTTTAACAGTTCCAGAATTGATGCTTTTTGACTTTTGTCTGGTCAAATTCTTCCCCCATATTTTCACCTCTCCTGATAAAAAGGCGGTGTCGGCTGCCTCCGGCACGGCCTTTATAATCCTTTTCGATTCTCTGATTTTACATTTTGGATTTTTATTACTGGATTTCATTACTGGATTTCATTATTGATTACTGAAACTGGCTCATATCCACTTTTCCATGCCGTGTTCTTAAGTCCCAGCGCGATCCAGTCCTTCTCTTCCTGGTTCAGGAAGGCACAGGCTTACGCATTAAGCCGCTGGAGAATATGCCGCGCTGTACGAGAGCCTCTTTCAGCCGTGCATGGCCTCGCCGGATGCTGGGGCCGCCGCCGTAAATAGCCTGTGAAATGTGATAGATCCGGTCTGACCAGTCCTGGGCCTCTTTTTAATGTGTGCTTTTCCGGATTGGCGAATACCTCGCGGGCCGGGCAGATGATCTCCGGTACACAGCCTGCAAAGCCGATTAAGGCGCCGTCCATTCCGGGAACCAGCTGACACAGAGTGTCTCATCATGGCATGTAATCAGAGAGATATCCGGGCACTCCTGACGAAGGAGGCGAACGTCGTGCTCATAGATGGAGGTGACACGGGTTCCCATCTTGATACATTTTACGTGGTCGATTTCTTTACACATCTTAATCAGTGTCTCGACGGGATAAAACGCCTTGCTAGTGGCCGGATAGAGGTGAATGATGATATCGATATCCGCGCCTCTGCCACGTCCTTCACATACTCAAACGGTGCGTCCGCATGCATGCAAAGCGCAGCCACATGTGAGAGGCATCAGCAGGATTCCGTCCGCTCCGGCTTCCTTTGCTTCCTTTGCCATCTCAATGGATTCTATGGTGTTCTCGCAGTTGATTCCGGAGATGATCGTCATAATATCGCCGCATTCCTCGCTGCAGATTTCAACCACGCTTCCGCTCCGCACGGGAAAGCCCTGTGATCTCACCTGTATGGCCGTTGCACACCAGTCCCTGGATTCCCTTATTATAGAAAGTCTTCATCCAACGGAGGTAAAGCACGGAACTCCGGTTCATTGATTGTATAGTCGTCATTTAAAGGTACGGATACTGCCGGAAAAACTGTTTTAAAATTTTTACTTTTTGCCATAATTTTAATCTCCTTCTTATTTTATAAGCCTGATCTGATTGATTCAATCTGCCCTTAATCTGTTTATCCAATCTGTTTATTCAATCTGTTTATTTAATTTGAATGTCATCTGACACAGCGGTCTGCCCCGAAATCTACTTCACCATCGCGCGCTGGTGTTTCAGCTTCGTTTATGCAATCGTTTGTATGTTGTAGCTCCTTTATACCATACCGCAATGCGGCGGTCAATAGATATGGCCCGACCTGCAATTTATTGCATACAGCCTACAAATATTTGTATAAAGTATAGTATATTTTGTTTATATCCATAGTTTTGTGCAATATTACCGTCTTATTTTAATAAATTGGAACGTGTTACGCTTAAGAAAAGAAGGTTTGATCTACCCCCGTAATTCTTTCGTATTTCTCCTGCATTTTGCTTGTAATCCGCTTTTAATCTGTACTATATTGTTATTATAGGCAAACGATTGTATATAATGTTCTGCAAAAAATAAATGGAAAAGGATTGATCATATGGCTACTTTAAAAGATGTTGCAAGACTGGCATGTGTCGATGTAAGCACGGTTTCCCGGGCGCTGAACAATACTTCTATGTGCATCCGGACAAAGCCCGAATTTTCGCAGCCGTGAAGGAATTAAACTATCAGCCCAACGTTCTGCCCAGGGACTGCGTCAGGAAAACGCCATACCATCGGTGTCGTCGTTCCCCCGTCTTCATTTGACGCTGTTCGCCGATATTACCCAGAGTATCGAATCGGAATCCCGAAAGCTGGGATATGCGACGCTCATCTGTCACACGGAGGATGACCCTGGTCATCGAGAAAGAGTGTTTAAACCGCCTGCGCAATGGTTTCGTGGATGGCATTATCATAGCCGGTACAGGGCGTAACGGCCACCTCCTGCGGGATATCCACGCCGGAGGCATTGCGGGTGACCCAGATCGTCCGGAAGCAGGAAGGCAGCATCAGCAGCGTCATTGCCGATTACGACGCCTGCGGCTACGACACCGTCAGATAGATACCTCTATTCCAGGCTGCCGGGAAATCGGCCTGATCAACGGCACCATTAAGCCCTATGCCCTACCGGGAGCGCTATAACGGCTATCACCGGGCCATGGAAGAGCTGGGGCTGACAGAAACCTGCGCCACCTCTCCGATGCCGGGCAACAATTTTGAATACGGGTATCAGTGTACAGAAGATCTTCTGAATCAGAATCCGGATCTGACGCCATCATGGCGGCCGTGGATATTCAGGGATGGCGGCGATCCGCGCCTTAAAGACAGAAAATCTGCGTTCCGGAGCAGATCCGGCTGGTAAGCCCAACCGGTCACCCATTGGCGGACTCTTAGAGACGACCATGATTATCGTTGAGATCCGCCCACAGATGGGCGAAAAAAGCGACATATGGTCATCGATGATTGAAGCGCCTTCCGATAATAAACCGAGCGTGCAGCATCTGGTATTCTCTGCATCGCTGGGAGAGGGAAAGCAGCTGATTTTTGAAAATAAGAGTCCCGCTTCCTGCCCGAAGGGCTTTTTTGTAACAGGACAACTATCCTATTGTCATAAAAACAGCCGGCACGTTTTGCAATTCTCCATAACGCTGCCGGCATTTATCTTTAAATCGAAATAAAAAGCCCCAACCCCGCAACTCTCAGTCTGCAAAATCGGAACTTTTTCGTGCGCCTTCAGGGACTGAACCCTGACAAATAGATTAAGAGCCTACTGCTCTACCAACTGGGAGCTAAAGGCGCTTCTCTTCAGTTTTGTGTGCCTGTCTCGGTGACACGTGTTATTATATAACTGCGTTTGACAAAAGTCAACCCTTTTTTTACAAAAAAATTTACAACCTTTCATAATTATTTATTTTTTCTTCTTTTTTTAGGGAGGAAGTACTGAGAGTTTTGTTCACTTCCACGAAGGATTTTTCCATGCAGCAGCCTTTCTTGTTGAGCCCGTCTTATCAAGCTTGTCGCCTGGAGAAGTTTTACGGTTACCTTGTTCATTCCATATGGACTCGGCTCCTGTCATATCCTGTTAATTCCATTATATGACAGCGGCCCCGGCGTGCCAGTCCCTTTTCCCGGTTACTCTTTCCGTTCCGCAACCAGCTTGAATATGGCGTTCCCCATGGAAGAAAATCTTTTCCTCATATTCCGTCATGATATTTCCCTCTGCCATGTCGGAATGGGTAAGTCGTACGTATACTTCTCTGATTCTATCCGCCGCAGGTACGGATTCCAGAGAATAGTCAAACAGTCCGCGGTTGTCCGTCTTAAACCCACAACACCATCCGGGGCCAGTATCTTATCATATACTTCCATAATGGTTCCGATGTCAGACGCCTGAGTGGCGGTCCTTGGGCCATGGATCGGAAAAATTAAGATAAATCTTCTTTACCTCGCCCGGAGCAAAATCTCAGAAAGCCTTTACGCATCGACACCATAAAGGATATTGGAAAAGCTCCATCTCCTGGCGTTTCTGAATTCTCTCTCAGCAGGACGCTGCAGTACCGCTCAATGCCAACATAATTGATTCGGGATTTTGGGACGCCAGTTCCATGATAAACCGTCCCTTCCCATGCCTACTTCTATTTCAATTGATTATCATTACCAAAGACCTCGCCCAGCGCTCCCTTCTTCTCTTCCCGGGTTTGAAACCACGTAAGGGCTGTTTGCGATCTCTTCCTCCGAGCCTGGAATATGGCGTAATCTCATATTCATATCCTCCAGTATCTGTTTAATTTTTCGTTCTGATTGTACCCATAAAATACGATCTGAACGCAAGTGCGGGCTCTTTTGAGGGGATTTATTATGATTTTGGGTTATTTTTACTTTTCTCTTACAAATAAAAAACTTCAAAAAATAGGTGCACAATTATGATAATCTAGTATAATATCTGTATATTGGTATACGATCGTTTTTTGCAAAGGAGGAAGCATATGGGAACTACAGACAACAACAACTGGACAAGGGTCCAGCAAAGTGTCCGGGAGGCGGAACGTCTCATCGGCCAGAAGCAGTATATCTGGCCATGATCAAATCCCGCCAGGCACTGGAATTTATGGTAAACTGCCTGGAGAAAAGGCTTTGATTGTAGATGGGGATCTGCCGACAGCATCGACCAGCGCTGTTTGAAGGCCACTGGATATCCCAAGCCACAAAAGACCACTATCACAGAATTCGCACTGGCAACAAAGCTGTTCATGATGGTAATGACAGCCCTTATGATGCGAATGAAGCGTATCAGCTCTTTCCCAGGAAGCTGCTGCCTTGCAGATATCTATAGCGGCAGACGCCGCAGTACCACACCCGCCAAGCCACAGCAGCGCCCTGCGGCAAGATCTGCACAGCCGGCTCAGAGAAGCACCGGCCAGAGGAGTTCGTCTCCCCAGAGAAACGGTCAGCGTAGCAGCCGAGACCGTCCTCGGCAAACCGAGGCGTCGCTCAAAAGAAAAAGGATTTGATCCCTACGATCTGCTGAGCACCGGCAGTGATCTTTCTGATTATTCTCGTCGTCGTTCTGGCGGCCATGGGGCCTCTTCAAGCTTTTCGGCGGCAAGGATGATAAGAAGGAGACTAAGCGCTCCGTCCACTTCTCCGGAAGTTACCACCGAAGCAGGTAGCGCCGGAACCGGCGACAGAACCGAGCCATCGACGGAAGCCCTGAAGATTTATAAGACCACGGCCAGCCCCAGACTGAACGTCAG
>VOFH01002094.1_pt1 | contig 11949 bp, 15 predicted proteins | sample 5384091 | NCBI WGS metagenome assembly VOFH01 (sample SAMN12384727, study PRJNA508395) | human gut metagenome | isolation source: healthy gut G | host: Homo sapiens
CGCAGGGGCGAAAGTTTCGATATTACTCAATAAAACATACGCATTATGAAAATTTGACACAGTTCTTTTTATGCTGTTATGCATCTGTCTGCCGGCCACAGCGTTTGCAGACGCCAATAAAGATAAAGATGACGACAGCAAGTATCTGGCAGGTGCAGTACCCGAAGTAGATGGAAAAGTGGTATTCACCAAAGAATTCAGCATTCCGGCATGTCGCAGGAAGAAATCTTCAAACGCATACAGGCTTGATGGAAGCGCGGCTGAAGAAAAACGCAAACACCAGTCGCGTAGTCTACACCAATCCGGAAGAAGGACAAATCGTAGGCACGGGAGACGAATGGATCGTATTCAGTTCGAGTGCGCTTTCTCTGGACCGTACAAAGATACTCTATCAGCTTTCAGTTGTCTGCGCACCTGAGAAGTGTACGATGGAAGTAGAGAAAATCCGTTTCAACTATCGCGAAGGCAAAGAGAAATATACGGCAGAAGAATGGATAGTAGACAAGTACGCACTGAACAAGGCCAAAACCAAATTGGTGCGCGGACTTGCCAAATGGCGTAGAAAAACAGTAGACTTTGTAGACGACCTGGCCCTTGGAGCAGCCGAAGCCCTCAGTGCAAGCACTGCTAAGAAAGCAGCCGAAGCAGCTGAGCAAAAGGAAGCTAAGAAAGAGGAAAAGAGTGTTGTAAACTCTGGTCCGATAGTAATTGCCCCAAAAGCAGAAGTTGAAGTGAAGACTCCGGCTGAAACCGGCAAAGTCACAGTAATCCCCGCCACTCCGCTCACCCCGGCTACTCCTGCAACGTCAGGTACAGTGCCCGGTTACAAAGAAGTAGCTCCGGATCAATTGCCGGCAAATGCCATCCAAATGGGTGCGGGCAAGTTAGTGCTTGTAATCGGCTCGGATGCTTTCAACATGACCATGATGACAGCAAACGCAGGTGGTTCATTGGGCAAATCATCAGGCAAGCCTGTTATTTCAGCTTCCTTTCTCCCGACCAGCCTTACGAACAGATGGAGACGGCAGAAACTTACACCGTTCGTTTCTATCCGGCAAACCAAACCGAACCGTCAGTTGTTTTGGAATGTAAGAAGATGCCTTCACAGACTCCGATGGAAGGTCAGCCACGCATGTATGTGGGTGAAATTCTGAAAGCATTCGTTAAATAATTACTAATTACTAATCACTAATTACGTGGAAATAAAAGCTAAATTCGATCATTTTAATATCAACGTTACCAATCTGGAACGTAGTATTGCTTTCTATGAAAAGGCATTAGGATTGAAAGAACATCATCGTAAAGAAGCCTCAAATGGCTCCTTCACATTGGTTTACCTGACAGATAACAGCACAGGTTTCCTCTTGGAACTGACTTGTCTGAAAGATCATCCGCAAGCTTATGAACTTGGAGAGAACGAAAGCCATTTATGCTTCCGTGTTGCCGGTGATTATGAAGCTATTCACCAATACCATAAAGAAATGGGTTGGGTATGCTTTGAAAATACAACTATGGGATTGTACTTCATCCATGATCCGGATGATTACTGGATAGAGGTGCTTCCGGCAAAATGATGAAAGAATGGTAAAATGATAAATGGTAAGATGATAGGATTACATTTCCTCATCTTACCATTTATCATTTTACCATCTTATCATCTTATTTATGACGACCTGCCCTTTTCTTTCGTATATCCGCCTTCATCTTGGCAGCACCGGAACCATGTTTCCCGGTAATATACGATTTCTTCTTGGCTTTAGTTTTCACCTTTCCATCTTCCTTAGGTTTGTCTTTTCTTTCCTCTAAAGACGATACCGCCCATTATTGCATCTTCTATACTCATATTCGGTTTCTATTACTATTACATTTATAAGCCAGTGCGAAGTATGGCTTTATCCATATATTGACCACAAAGATAGCTTTTTTCTACCAATAGACTGCATTTTTCGTATCTTTGCGGACAACTTTTAGAGATTGAATAGAATGAACACTACGCTGCTTTCTGTTGACAAGGATCCGATGGGTACTGCTATTGCCGATTATTATAAACGACACAAGGCCGAACGACTACGGGTTTTCTCCTCACAGTTCGATGAGGATGAAATTCCGGTAAAGGAACTTTTTCGCATGGAAAAGCAGATGCCTCTTCTGGAACGTACCGCTCTGCAACTGGCTACGGGAAAGATTCTGGATGTGGGAGCCGGAAGCGGTTGTCATAGTCTTGCCTTGCAGGAAGCAGGCAAAGATGTACATGCCATTGATATTTCACCGCTTTCAGTAGAAGTAATGCAACAACGCGGTGTACGGCATGCCACATTACTCAATCTGTTCGATGAACATTTCCAAGAGACATACGACACAATATTAATGTTGATGAACGGTTCTGGAATCATCGGTAAGTTGGAGAACCTGCCTGCCTTCTTCAAAAGAATGAAGCAACTGCTACAACCCAGCGGCTGCATCTTTATGGACTCCAGTGATCTGCGCTATCTGTTTGAGGAAGAAGACGGAAGTTTTGTGATCGATCTGGCAGGTGACTATTATGGAGAAATAGACTTCCAGATGCAATATATGGATATTCTGGGAGAGTCATTCGACTGGCTTTACATTGATTTCCAGACACTCAGTCTTTATGCAGCCGAAAATGGTTTCCAAGCGGAGTTGGTAAAAGAGGGAAAGCACTACGATTATTTAGCCAAGTTGACCTTGAAATAAGGCCAACCCGGACTTTCTGTTTATTATTTCTTTGCCAGCATTTCGTCTATCTTCTTCGTTAATGCAGCAAATTCCTTCTCATTGTACAAGCGGGTCAGCATCACAATGCGTCCGTCTTTATCAATCAGTACATTGCGGGTAATGCCGGCATTACGAAGCGCATATTTGGCAAAGATATCTGCACCGGGATCTAATCCCAAAGGATAAGTGACACCGGTTGATTTGCCGAATGCAATCACTTTGTCCAACGGCTCATCACGGTCTATACCAATAAGAGCAAATGCTGAATTATCTTTGTGTTTCAGCCAGATATCTTTTTCTATGAAAGGCATCTCTTTACGGCATACCCCACACCAACTAGCAGTGAACTGCAACATCACTACCTTTCCACGAAGTTCGGAAAGGGTAACTTTCTTACCGTCTGTCAGGTAATGGTAAAGTTAGAGCCATCTCCCCTACTCTTACAATGTAGCCGGTGCTATCGGCAGCTACTTCCTGTGCTTTGCCCGATAAACTACAAAGGGCAAACAAGATAAAAATCAAACTCTTTACTACTTTCATCGATCTTATACTTTAGTTATTTTAAAACGGGAACAATAACGGAGCACAAAGATCATCACAATTCCCATAATTATCTGTAAAAGGCAAACCTACTTTAACATAATCCATGAATGTATAACGTCCTGCAGGCATCACCAATGCATTGGGCGGAGTCGAGAACGGAGAAGCAAAACACATACTGGCTGCCACGGTTACGGCAAATAGGAATGGATACGGACTCAAATCCAACTGTATGGCAGACTGAAGCGCAATCGGTGCAAGAAGTACTGCCGTAGCCGTATTACTGATAAACATAGTCATCAGCGAAGTGGTGAAATAAATACCTGCTAATAACACATAAGGTCCATAACTACCTAGCCCGTTTACCAGCGATTGGGACACCAATTCGGAAGCTCCGGTCTTTTCCAGCGCCAGCGACATAGGCAACATAGCGGCAATCAGAACAATACTTTCCCAGTTAATAGTTTTATATGCCGCTTCCACATTTCGGAAACAGCCGGTAAGCACCATCAGCAAACCTGCAATCATTACTGCCGTTACCGGAGCGACAGGGATGAAATCGAACATCATCATTACCACCATTCCCAACATGATAATAGCGGCAACAGGTGCTTTATGATTCAGGGTTACTTTGGCAGCCTCAGCAAGCGGTTGTCCGAGTACTACCCAATCAGAGGGATCTTCACCAAACGCGCTATATTCTCCCATGTTCCTTGCACCAACAGCACATCTCCCGAATGCATCTTTTCATCCTTCAAATTCTTCAGGATATACTGACGTTTGCGTTGGATACCCAGAATATTCACCCCATATTTCTCTCTGAAACCAGAATCCTTTACCGGCTTATTGACAAGGTTAGAAGCAGGCATCAATACAATTTCAGCAATACCGATTTCTGTGAATTCAAGTTCATCACTCTTTGATTCTACGGTACCTTCTGCATCATGCGTATCCAGTAACTTCAATGTATTTTCTTCTGCAAAGCGCTCCACATTCGTAAAATCTCCCAGTACATACAGAATATCATTCTCCTGAATAATGGTATCAGCAGCAGCCATTTCCTGACTCATCGTCTTAAAGAAATGACGACGCGAAGAAGATGACTGACGGCGAACCTCCATTATACCCACATTATAACGTTGTGGAATACCCAGTTCCTGTATGGTCTTTCCAGTCAAAGTGGATCTACTCTTCCACTCGTACCCGACACAAGTTCTGGAACAGTTGGTACTCACCCTGCCAGCTCTTTCAGTGACTTATTCTTTTACCCTTACGATCCTTATCTTTTTCTTAGTCAGGAAAATTTTGCTCAATGGAATCAGTATCACCAATCCGACAGCTACACAAACCAGTCCGACAGGAGTAAATGAAAAAAGTAAGGGGCGCATATCCAGCAGAAGTCAGTGCTTCTGAATTACAAGGTTCGGTGGTGTACCGATAAGTGTCATCATACCTCCCATACTACTGGCAAATGCAAGCGGCATCAGCAGGCGACTGACATTAATCTGTGTCCCCATAGCCATACTGACAACAATAGGAAGCATCAAAGCTACCGTTCCGGTATTGCTGACAAAAGCGCCGATGAAGGCAGTCACCAGTACAATAAGAATAAAAAGCTTTAATTCGCTGTCACCGGCTAATTTTAGGATACGACTACTGATCATCTTCGCCAAACCCGTCTGAAAAATAGCACCGCCCACAACGAACAATCCTATCATCATGATCACGACGGAATTGGAGAAACCGGTCAATGCTTCCTCCGAGTTAGAATACCGAATATAATTAGTAACACCAAAGCACAAAGCGCCACCAAATCCGAACGCACTTTGCCACTCATAAAGAATATCGCAGAAAGGAATAAAACAATGAGAGTAATATACATATAGATATAAAATTTGTCTGTTATTAAACAATTCAACAGTGTTTTTTGTTCTAAAGCATTGCAAATATCACAAAAATCAGCACAATGGACAATAGGGTGAATCCTTTTTGAACTAAATAGGCGACAAATATCTCACTAAATTATAAATAAAGTATAGATTATTAGCATTATATTTATAACTTTGAATCGGGAATGATATTATGGGATCACCTCTTTTATCAGTTAAATTCTATAACAACAATGGGAAACGACAACACAATTACAGGCACCTTCAATGGAACAATCCACCTGAATACCTGCCATGCATCAATTATGCAATGATACACAACCATGTACCTTCATGCAATTTCTGCGAACTAATGAACAGTGATGAAGTCGATTGGAACAATATCAAAGTTTCGATAGATGGAGAACTAATTAAGTACTCAGAGAGTATTCTCGAAGTCATTCCGCACGGACAGAACATTCAAATCAATAACCTGGAAATATCACCTGAAAGTGGAAAATTAATCGAATTGACAGAAGGCATCGATACTATCTTTCATCTGGTTATTACGATTTCCGGTGAGATAGCCCATCAGCAAACATTTCCCATCAAACTGATGGCATACGATCAGTGGACCGGTTCCAGGATTATGCCCGAACTCTTAGCTACATTTGTTACTCCCAATCATCCCATACTTTCAAGAATAAGCGTAAAAAGCCTCACAATTCCTCGAAAAGTGGACCGGAAACTCTGCCTTAGACGAGTATCAGACACAGGACCCCAACCGAGTACGTGCACAGGTAGCTGCTATTTATGAAGCTCTCCGGTCTGAGTCTTTAATATATTCTACAGTTCCAGCCAGCTTTGAAACTTCGGGGCAGCGTATCCGCTTGGTAGATAATGTACTCACCAGCAAACTAGGTACATGTATAGACCTGACTTTACTCTATGCTTCCTGTCTGGAAGCCAGTGGCATTCATCCTCTTTTAGTCTTGTTGAAAGGACATATATTGGTAGGTGCATGGCTTACAGAAGATATTTATCATCAAACCGTAGGCGATGATGCTTCCTTTCTACTCAAAGGGAGTGCAAATGGCATCAGCGACATTGTATTAGTAGAGACAACCGCACTGGCATCTTCTCAAAATATTTCATTTGAAGAAGCTGCTACAATGGCTCAGAGAGAACTCAAAGAAGAAAACAGATTCGAGCTGTTTATCGATGTATATAGGTGCAGACTGGATAAAATCCGTCCATTGCCACAACGCATAAACCATAACGGTGAATGGCAAATAGAAAACAGCGGAATAGAACATGAGAATGTAACCCAAAAGAATACACCGACTGGACCGGTATGAAATAAAACTGAGGACAGCAAGGATGAAATAACCAAGCAGATTATTTGGGAAAGAAAACTGCTGGATTTTCTCTACGCAATAATCTGATTAACATCCGTCTTGGTAGAAGGGTTATACCATTCATATCTTTTGAAATTGACCATCTGGAAGATCATTTGCAAGCCGGAGAAAACTACCAGATATTACCCAGTCCCGCTAAAAGTAAAATAGAACCGGGTGAGACAGGTCTCTATGATTCTTCTTTATGGAAAGAGAATTTGGAAGAATTAGTAATCAGCGAGCTGAGAAACAAAAACTTCGTTCTTATCTGACCGAAAGCGAACTTCAGAACTCACTCAAATTTGTATACCGTACATCGCGAACCGCCATCGAAGAAAATGGCGCCAATTCACTGTTCCTCGTTTTAGGAATCCTGAAGTGGTATGAGTCTCCTAAGAGCGTGAAACCACGCTTTGCTCCTATCTTACTGTTACCGGTAGACATTGTGCGCCGTGGAGGTTCAAGCGGATATATCATCCGCACCAGAGACGAAGAAATAATATTGAACATAACGCTGTCGAACTATTGAAACAACAGTTCAGTGTTAATCCTTCCGGGTTGAATCCGTTGCACAAAAGATGATAGTGGCGTAGACGTGAAAAAGATATTCGCTACGATTCGTACCTGCATTCGTAATATGAAAGGTTGGGATGTAGTGGAAGAATCGATGTTGGGGCTATTCTCATTCAACAAGTTTGTCATGTGGAACGATATTCATACCAATGCAGACAAATTGAAAGAGAACGCCATTATAGCCAGTCTGATGGAAAATCGTATTCAATGGCAGGATACGACTCGGAGATTAACGCCAGAGAAATAGACAAAAATCTTGAACCTCTCCATTTTGCCATTCCTGTTGATGTCGATTCTTCGCAGTTGGAAGCCGTTATTGAATCAGGAGAAGGAAAGAGCTTCATATTGCATGGACCTCCGGGAACCGGTAAATCACAGACCATTACCAATATGATAGCCAATGCCCTGTACAAAGGAAAACGTGTGCTGTTTGTAGCAGAAAAGATGGCGGCACTTTCTGTAGTACAAAACCGTCTGACTAAGATAGGATTAGATCCGTTCTGTCTGGAACTACATTCTAATAAGGTCACTAAATCTCATTTTCTGGCTCAGCTTCAGAAGGCTATAGAAGTCATTCACATTCAGTCTCCAGCCGAGTTTGAAAGCACTTCAAAGCAATTATTTGAGCGTAGAAAGAAATTAATCGATTATATGGAAGCATTGCATCATCCCCATGCTTCCGGCTTTTCTCTTTATGATTGCATTACAAACTACTTATCGATACAGGGAGATGAATTGTCTATCGACTTTTCTCTGTTTCCTCTATCACCAAAAAAAAATCAACTGATAGACTTTTGCGAAAATATCCAGGAACTGGATACAGTTTTTCAGATAACAGGGCATCCGCAAGATCACCCGTTAAAGGGACTGGAGCCATACGATACTTCCATAGAGAGCTCTCTCAGAAATTACAAGCCGGAATCAGGCGCTTTATTAATTTATTCACCTCGATTACCGCTAACAGAAAGTTGCTTTCAAATAGTCTGGGAATCTCGATACCTGATAATTGGGATGGGATCAACTGGATGGGCAAGATATGTAACCAGCTTCTATCCATCCCATATCTGAATAAAACGTTATTGAATGGGTGGTAATACCGACTTGATAGAAGAATGGAAAGATATTATCCTGTCCGGTCGTAAGCGAGATCAGTTACAAGCTGAACTGGGTAAGTATGCACCTCAAATTCTAGAAGAAAATGCATTTGCCCTCCAACAAGAATGGAAAGCTATCGAATTGAAATGGTTCTTACCTAAATTCTTTGCCAAACGTTCTTATCTGAAAAAGCTCAGACTTTACAATATAAGTTTGCAGGCAGCACAAATACCAAGCCTGTTAGAAAAGCTCAATGCTTATCAAAAGAATAATAAGATCATTCAAGAACAATCTTCCGAATTATCATCTTCTTTCGGCTTCTTAGGGAAAGAGCAAAGAGAAATGGGATGATATTGATTCTATACTTAAGAATCTTCCGATAATTTACAACACTTTATCGGAATACGCAGCAATCGTTCAACAGCAATTCGCAGAAGTTCTGAATCAATTTGCAAATAAAATCAGTATTGACTGGAACGCATTCCAACAGTCTAATAAAGATACATTCAGGCAACTAATCGATACATCCAACGAGTTGAATACGGTTCTCAATGAAATAAAAAAAAGGTTTATGCTACATACAACTGCCGGATAATAATCTTGAAGTGAAACTACCGGTTCTACTGAATACCTGGCTAACTCACTTCAATAAGATTAAAGATTGGGGACAATGGTGCATCCGTAAGAGAGAATTGGAATCTCTTCATTTAACCGTAGTTATCAACTATATAACAGATAAGCATAAAAGCGGATCGGAAGCTTCTAATGCGTATATGAAAGGCGTTTATCACCAATTAGCTCTAAAAACCGTTGATGCGGACGAAACTTTACGCCTTTTCAACGGGTTTGCTATTTGAGAAATGATCAGTAAATACAAACAACTGACTATCGATTTTCAGGAGTTGAGTAAAAAAGAACTATACTGTAGATTAGCAGCCAGAATACCATCACTAACAATGGAAGCCGCCTCCAGTTCCGAAAATAGGAATTCTAAAAAGGAACATTTCAAATGGAGGACGCGGCACATCTATCCGGAGAATTATAGACCAGATACCAACTCTGTTGCCCAAGCTATGTCCATGCATGTTGATGAGTCCGATATCAGTGGCTCAGTATATCGATCTGGATGCAGAGAAGTTCGATCTTGTTATTTTCGACGAAGCATCACAGATGCCTACCAGCGAGGCAGTCGGTGCAATAGCCCGCGGCAACGCATTAGTCGTAGTAGGTGATCCCAAGCAAATGCCTCCGACAAGTTTCTTCTCCTCTTCACAAGTAGACGAGGAAGAAGCTGAATTTGACGATATGGAGAGCATTCTGGATGATTGCATCTCGTTATCCATTCCATCCCGTTATCTGACTTGGCACTATCGGAGCAAACACGAAAGTCTGATTGCTTTCAGTAATTCTCAGTATTACAATGGAAAGCTATATACTTTTCCTTCTGTGGATGACAGAGTTTCAAAAGTACGTTTAGTTCAGGTAGATGGTACATATGATAAAGGACGTACACGCAGCAATCATGCCGAAGCTGAAGCCATTGTGAAAGAAATACTGAACCGGCTACGTACACCTGAAGTTCCTGAAAAAAAGCATAGGCGTCGTATCTTTCAGCCAAGTACAGCAAAATTTGATAGAAGATATGCTCATTGAGGAGCTGAACAAATATCCCGAATTGGAAGAAAAAGCTTTCCAAAGTAATGAACCTATTTTCATCAAGAATCTGGAGAATGTACAAGGTGATGAACGGGATATTATTCTTTCTCTATAGGATACGGTCCGGACAGGAATGGTAATGTATCTATGAATTTCGGACCATTGAATAATCAAGGTGGCGAGCGTCGTCTGAATGTAGCCGTATCGCGTGCACGTTATGAAATGATTATCTTCTCAACCTTACGCTCCGAACAAATAGATTTGAAACGTACAAAGTCCAAAGGTGTGGAAGGCTTAAAGAGGTTCCTTGAATTTGCAGAACGCGGCACCTCACCTGTTCCGGCCATCCAACTACAGAACCTGCAACAAAGTAATCTTATTACTTTAATTGCACAGGAACTTACTCAGCGCGGTTATAAAGTGGATACTCTGGTAGGTCGGTCAAACTTTAAGGTGGATTTAGCGATTGTCAATCCGTTGCAACCGGATACATATATTCTGGGAATATTGTGTGACGGCAGAAACTATTATGAAACCAAGACTACAAGGGACCGTGAAATAGTACAACCGAATGTTTTGCAGATGCTCCATTGGAATGTAATGCGTGTATGGTCCGTCGACTGGTTTGAACATAAGGAGAACGTCGTGGAGCGCATTATCAAAAAGCTGGAAGATTTTAAAAACACAAAAGTAGAAGAACAGCCTCCTCTTCCGATAGAGAATAATGTTCTGAAAACATTCAGTATAGAGAATGAGCCTGTTGTAGAGTTAGTGAACAATCGAGAAAGAGAGTATATATTTGCTGACTTGCCCTGATATAGGCTACAGTACAGATATTGATACCGTAATGGCTTCCTCCTTTATCAGGTTAAAAAACAACTTCAACAAATAGTCAAGATTGAACAACCTATAACAAATACTTGCTATATAAAAGGATATTACGAATTTGGAATCTAACAGAGTTACACCACCCGTTTACAGGTATTTATCGACAGTCTTCTTGAAGATGATATAAAGACCCTTTATCGGGAGATACTATAATTTACTGGGAAGATGAAGAGAAAGCTAAAGACTGCGACTTTTACCGCATCAACTCCAAACGCGATATTCTGGATATTCCAATCCTAGAAGTAATGAGTGCCGCCCGGCTATGCCATAGAGCAAACAGATATCTATGCCGAGCCGAAGATCTGAAACGGCTGACTTCCCAACTTCTTGGTTTCAGTAGGAAAGGAACTAATCTAGATATGGTAACGGAACAGACTATACAATTGCTGATTGATAAAGGAATATTCAGCCACGCGAACGGAATGGTATCCATGAACAATTAGGGTTCATGGATACTTTTTTCCAAAGGGAAGAAACAAGATGGAAAAGAATGTCTACCTAATAGTCTTCGATAGTGGAATTTCCAAATATATCCTTTTGATAATCTGCTTGTGCCCTTTATTGTCTTCATAATAGTATTGCCAAAGATATCTTTTTGTGACAGTCTTCCTATTGCCATTTTGTCGTCTCAATAATCGTATTCCCTTAAAAATATCTTCTTTAATAGTTTTCTTATTACCATTATTGTTTCAATAGTAATATTTCCTAAAATGTCTTTTTGATTGTAATCTTATCCCATTATTACCTTCAATAATAATATTTCCCAAGAATATCTTTTTTAATCGTAATCTTATTACCATTATCATCTTCAATAATCGTATTGCCTAAAATGTCTTTTTTGACTGTTTCTTTTCTTGATTGACTATCAATATTCGTAACTATCCTCGATAGAATTAACACCATAGCTCTTCGTTACATGGGGAATAAAACAGACTGAACTGTAAATAGGATAAATAGAATCTTTTTCATGGCGTATTTTTGGTTTTTGTAACAAAAGTAATATGGGAAAATGAGAACTAACTGGTGAATTTATAATTATTGATAGGGAAAACCTAAATTAATACTTTTCATGTGCTACAATCTGTATCGTTTTAGGAGGCTCCGGACTACATTCGGTCTACCTCACTGTTTGCCCCAAATGGCAGGGTAGCTAAGTTACTGAGAAGGTCAATAAACAACAAATGCCCCAAGTATTT
>VOFH01002800.1_pt1 | contig 11948 bp, 13 predicted proteins | sample 5384091 | NCBI WGS metagenome assembly VOFH01 (sample SAMN12384727, study PRJNA508395) | human gut metagenome | isolation source: healthy gut G | host: Homo sapiens
CCCAAAGGCAGTGCGCTAACATCAATAGAGGAAGTTGAAAATGCATATAATACAGCATTTTCTGAATCTAAAAATAAAAGCTAAATCATATGACGAAAAGAGTCTTTCAAGTAAAAAGTAATATAAGATGCTTAGTTGATAAAAGGTTAGTAATGGATGAATGCTGGCTTGTAAGAGCGCATATAGAGGGCACAAAAAATCATGAAGCAAATAAAATGATAGCTAGTTTGATTCTGCATCATTATCCTGAATATCTTAAGAAGTTGCCATCATTAAGAAATATAGATTTTACGCCAGAACATTATTTTGATAAAGATATGCTGCCAGACGCTTATGAAAGAAGTCCTATATCTCAATTAAAAAGTAAGATATTGCAAGCTAAAATAATGAGCAAGAAATAGATGGCTCAGAAAGATAAAAACAATAATTAAAGACGGAGGTAAAACACATGCGGCAATTGATAATCGCAGAAAAAGACTTAAACATGTCTGCCGGAAAGCTGGCGGCACAGGTATCTCATGCGTCCATGGCGTTTCTGACCACGCCGCTTAGGAATGCGAAAGGTGATAAAAAATAGGATAAAAAAGAATTGAAAACGGCGATTATGTGTTTGAAATAAAAAATGGACGCGGAGACTTACGATGATTGGGTTTGCGGATTTTTACAAAAACAATATGTGAGGCAAGAAACAAGAATCAGTTACTGAAGGCGAAGAAGATGGCGGAAGAGCTTGGAATGGAAGAGGGAAAGATTTCTTCCTGATTAAGGACAACTGCCTGACGGAGCTGGAACCGGAAGAGGTGGATGAAAATGGCGTCGGAAGGACACTGACATGCATTGGGTTCAAGCCGCTGCCGGATGATGTGGCGCATGAGATAAGCAGGAAGTTTTCAGTTGTATAAGTAAATCTGGATGAGAAAGGAAATGTAATCCGGTTTATGGATAATTATTTTTGACAAAACTTAGCCGCCGCATGCTTGTGACTTCAGTCATGAGTTAGGCGGCTTTGCTTTTTTAAGTATATAAAAATATCGTTTATGCTTGCTCTGGTAACGAGCCGGTAACGGCGAGTTATCACGACATTTTATTTCTACGTTTCGGCGTAGAGATTTTTTTTTTATTAAATTTTTTCACAAAAAATTGTCCTGTTTTAGATTTTTTCGGCATATTAAATATGCAAGAAATTTAAATACAAATTTTTACAAAAAGGAGGTGTCTTGTATGGAAATCACTTCAAGCTATCAAGTGGAAATTTTATCAAATACAGATATGAAAAAAACACAGTACAGATTTACCGCAGGGCACTTGCCTTCGTTATTGATGTATGTAATAAAGAATGGATTGACATTTCGTCAATTGAATCTCAAGTACAAAAGAAAAGCTTTGTTGAGAAATTAATACATCCAACTAAAAATAATCCAAGCCCTAAATATCCATTTGATATCAAGGGGTCTGAATTCTATAAATTTCCATCATATCTCAAAGATCGGTGCTGTAAGCAGTTATCGCAGCAATTACAAGAACTGGGAGGATAATGGAAAGAGAGGAAATGCCCTGGTGTTACAGATGAACAGACATGCGATGCCGGTCTTCAACAATAAGAATATGTACAAGAAAAGACTTGCCTAAAAAAATGCCAAATATCCAAAAAAGGCGTGAATCCAGGCAACGACAATATCAGATGGCTAAAGTTATATCAGAATAACGACTGGGTGTGGATTCCTGTCAGACTAAGAAAAACCGATATTGATTACATAAATAAATACTGGGAGCCTGTAAAGATAAGAGCGCCCCCTGCTTTTAGAAAAATACATAAAAATACTATCTGAGATTTTCTTTTTACGGAAACCGTAATTTTAAGCGATACGCCTATTGCAGAAACAGATTATCTGTGCAGTAGACCTTGGAATCAATACGGACGCAGTATGCAGCATAATGAAAGCAGATGGAACTATCCTTGCAAGAAAGTTTATCGATTTTACAAGTGACAAAGACCGGATGATTCATGCGATGAACAGAACACGCCGTAAACAGTCAAGTATGGTTAAAAAGAGCGCAAAGAGGCCTTTGGGCTTATGTGAAACAATTAAAAATGAAGACCGTGCAAAGAAAATATCAGCGGCATCAGAATTTGTATCCACAGAATTCCGTAGATGCTATCGTAATGGAGCATCTGGATTTTTAAATGGCGATGCAAGAAACGGGGCAGTAAGGCGCAAAATTATCTATGTGGAATCACGGAATCATTCGTGAAAGGTAGAACAAAAAGCACACCTCCCTCGGTATAAGGGATTGCGATAATCTGTGCATGGAAAACAAGCGCTCTTGCTTTTGATGGAAGCGGAAGCGTTACCAGAGATGATAATAACCATGCACTTGCAACGTTCACGACAGGCAAACAGTATAAACTGTGACCTGGGCCAGTTACAATATCGGCACCAGATATTTTATCCGTGAACTCCTTAAATCTCTTCCGGCGACGGAAGAGTCCTCGCGTAAAGGCAAAAGTTCCTGACGTTGGGCGTGGTAGAACCTCCTGTACATTATCAACACTGCGGACGCTTGTAAAAGAGATTTCCGTAGCTTAGATAGACACAGTCCACCTGTCTATGTTCTGGCTTTGTATTGGTCCCTGTTTCAAAATCCAGATTTAGAGAGATTCAGTATTCTCGGGTACTCTAACTGAAAGCTTAAACCGTGTTGAGACGGGGCGCTTTACCGATTAAAAGGTAGAGGAGAGATGACATTACTTGACACGTGACTTAAGTCATGAGGGTTCTAATGATGACATGCATGACTCTTACCACCAGTCGTTACTGCAATCTTGTGGTGTAGAAACAATACATACATCAAACCAGGGAAAAAATTTCGCAGACACCTTCAGATTACTATTGACGTGCTAAATGCAATGCATATGAACTCTAATATTGACGAGTTTATGATTATGTCAAATGATAAAGATATGACGCCATTACTCACAAATGTAGATGCAATAAAAGAAAGGTGTCCGTCATTACTGTTGGAGACAATTACAATAACGCAATCTGTAGCTTTGCTGACGAACAGATTTCTTATGATGACATCGTAAAGCGAGCCTGTAAAAACCTTTTTGTTGAGACACTGGAGGACAGAATCAGAAAGAACCTTGCGTTTCAGTTTGGCAAAAAAATAAAGCTAATTATGAGAACTTAAAATGCCGCGAATTCAATTTTATGAACTTGGAATTCTTCTGTAATATGCAAATGAAGCAGTGTAGCCTGATGCTGTATGAGGTTTACAACTGTGTCAAAAAATTTGTATGAAAATGGAGATTTATTATTTTTCTCATATATCTTTAAGGGAAAAAAGATGGACTGGTATTTGCCCGGCAGAAGAGAAAGCGTTCTTAAAAAGTCTTTCTGGTATTTATGAGCAGAACTTCGTTCAGTTGGACATGGCTCAGATGGTTGATGAAATATATGAGAAATACTTGAATTAGTATTTTCTGTTTTCTGTAGTTGACTTTGTTTTTTACATATGGTAATATATTTAAGAAGTGAGATTTGCAAATTCCTTCTATAAAAATTTATCTTATGTTAAATAAAGTGGTCAGTTGGTGCAGGAGCAAGAGAGCTAGCCTGTATTGACTTGATAACACTTTAAGAGGCTTCCGAGAGGGGGCTTCTTTTTTATCTATTAGAGCACAGAAAAACCCCATCCGACGAAGTAACAATATTCCTTGTAACGTAGTCGGGTGGGGATAAATGTGCTTTGACGAAGTCAAATTATTCTGAGCTTTTACTTTTCGCTTCCGTTTAGTTCTTTAACTGCTGCTTCAATATCTTTTTTGCTTCTGTTAATTTTTAGACGCATCAACCACTCCGCAGGCATTTTCATCCTGATAAACTGTATAGACGATACTTCCTGGAATTCTAAACTGGTGAACTCATTGTATTCTGCTGATTTCTCAATCCAGCAGTCGCCCTCTTTATAGACAATTATGCTTTCCCTGATGTGGAATATATCCATCATTTAATTTTTCTGAACGTTCTGGTAGTTTCATATAATAATTAACCTCCAAATATATTGTTTTTAATGGTCTTCGCCGCATCCACGCAATACAACTTTGAATTTTCATCAATAATCTCAATAAGTCCCAATGGCTGCCATCATTTATAACGCAACGGTTTTATTGCTCCAAATTCAAGTACAATCAAAAATTTCATACTCTTCCTGATGGCAATCATCCATATTGATGTAATCTATTAATTTCTCAGGCGACATGATTGACGGTATTAATTCTCCGTCAATCATTCTGAACTGAAAAAATACTCAAATTTGCTACTTTCCAAATACTGTCTTCCAAATGCTGTATCCCTCAAAATTCATTCGTTGTATTATCTTATTTTAATTATAACATATTGCAGCCAAAAAGAAAAACAAAAAAAATATCAATATAAAACAATATTAAAAAAAGGCTGCAAAAAAACAGCCTTTAAATACAGAAAAGTTATCAACAGTTTTAATGGTCCTCTCCATATCCGCGAAGAACGACTTTGTCGGCCTCGTCTACAACTTCAATCAGACATCCTGGCTGCCAGCCTTTGTATCTGAGTGGCTTAACTTTGCCAAATTCTGACATACAGTCAAAAAATCTCGTAATTTTCGCCGTGGCAATCATCCATGTTGATGTAATCAATGAGCCTCTGCGGAGTCATTAACGAAGAAACAAATTCATCATCAACCGTGTGCTGTACCAAGAACATAGAGCATTCACTCATTGTGGCTGGTTCGCAGTCAGGTGCATAGTCGCAATCTGTGCAAAATTCTTCTTCGTTCTTGTATTCTAAATTTTCTGATATTTCTGACATATTGCGTTCTCCTTTTCTTATTGCAGTTCATCGTAATCAAAAAATCATCGGTATTACTTTTCCTGATACCATTTTTGCTCTGATTCAAAAAAATCAATAAGCGGTGCGTAATCGCGCTTTGTTCTGCGCTGCACTAAGATACCGGTAATACTTGATTTTGTTCTCGTCTCTGATGATTACAGGTGTAATGTCTGCATCAAGACATTGTTTCAGCAGAATCATACGTCCGACGCGTCCGTTTCCGTCTTGGAATGGGTGAATATTTTCAAAGACCGCGTGAAATTTTGCAATATCTCTCAGTTCAACTTTCTTTTGCCTGTATACTCGGCAAGTAGAGCTTCAATCATTGCCGGTACTTCCTGTGGAAGAGCAGTGGTAATATCGCCTACAAAATTTGCACGTTTTTTCCAGTCTCCGACTGCATATCCGTTTGCCATATCTTCAAAAACGCCCTCTTTGAGGTTTTTATGCATACCTTTGATGATATCTGCAGTAAGCGGTTCGCCTGCGTGCTTCATCATGTAGTTAAACATCTTAAAATGACCGTTCATTTCTTCCACGTCTTTCGCTCTGAAGATTGTATCTTCGTCATCTGCGAAAAAAGTACCGGTATCGAATAATGATGCGGTCTGCCTTTCTGTTAATGTACTTCCCTCAATCTTATTGGAGTTGTAAGCCATGCTGCGTTGCGTAAAGCCGTATGCTCCACTGCGGTCATGGTTTTGAAACTCAATCGTGAGGCGCTGTTTTAGTCTTTCTGTAAATTTTTGTCCTGCATTTTGCATTCTCCTTTCTTGTTTGTCATGTATATTCAATATGCAAAATGTAGCATCTGTTAACAAATTGCGGATGTATTCAGTATATCATACAACGGGGCAAAGAAAAAAAAAAGGCGCCAAAGCGCCTTTTCGTTGTCTTAGTTTTTAAAGCACTCAATTATTGAGCCAATCGGCTTTCTTATTGGTTGCTTTTCGCAAAAAGCCTTGTATTTATTTTGACTATGCTGAACAACCATTGCAAATGTAGCGATAGGGAATGCCATATTCATAGCTAAGATAGAAAAGACTAAGCATCGCCATTTTGATTAAATAAAAAACTAGAACAGTCATGCACGCACGCCCCGTCTATAGCGTCAGACATCTAAAAATGTTATGTCTGACGTTTAGACGGGGTAAATGCTGTTACGGGAAACTGGTGAAATAAACTTTTGCATTTTTCGCACAAAAAAACGACAAAACTTTTAAAAATCCTGCATATTATATATGTAAGAAATTTTAAGGCAAGGAGGTGTCAATGTATGGCAACAGTATCATGCTCGCTCTGGTGCTGAACCGGTAACGGTGAAGCATCATATGGAAAAATTACAGAAGCATATCACATTTTCGACAAGACAATTAAAACATACCGCAACGCCGTACATTATATCTCTGACATTGCAATACGTCATTATGACGAATTGAAATCTCTTGAAAGTATAACAGGCGATGATGGAAAAGTTATTATTTCAGCACAGCAGAGAAGGCAGCAGAAAAATGGAACGTTTAATCCATTCTACAGCAAATAATGAGGCTGTATATAAACGTTTCGATAATGAATTTTATAAATTTCCAAGTTATCTCAGACGTGATGCAATCAATACTTCAATCGGACTGATTCTGTCTTACCGTTCCCAGTTACAGAAATGGGAGGATGGATGAAAACATGGTCGCAGACCATATCTGAATCGAAATCAGAATACAATGCCGTGCTTTTACAGAAATAATACATTTCTTGACAGTAAAGAAACAAATATCGTAAGTCTGAAATTATATAATGGCAAGGACTGGATTTGGGAAACTTTTTGTAATACGTGACTGTGATTTCATGTATGCCTACAGCCATATGAAAGCATGGAAGGCTTCTGCCCCAGTTCTTGTAAAACGTAATCACCGATATGAACTCCGTATTTTTACGAAATGGCAGGTGCTAAGTTTCCGAAATTCAAAAAGGATAAAGAAGCTGAGGCTGTGCTCGGCGTAGATTTGGGAATCAACACAGACGCAGTGTGTTCAGTGGTACATAAAGACGGAACTGTCACAGGACAAAGCGATTCATCAACCATCCTGTAGAAAAAGACCGTATGTATGGATTGCTGAACGCTATTAAGAAAGCACAGCAGAATGGTAATCGCAAAACGCCAAGACTTTGGAGGCTGGCAAATAACTACAATGAAGCAATCGCTGTTAAGACAGCTGTAGAAATTGTCAGATTTGCCATGGAATCAAAAGTGAATGTCATTGTTTTTGAACACCTCAACATGAAGAAAAAAGAAACGGGGCAATAAACAGAAACTTTCACTGTGGAGAAAACGTGACATTCAGCACCGCGTTGAAGCGCTTGCTGTCAGAAACGGAATCCGTGTTTTTACATCTGCGCTGTAAATACATCACGTCTTGCGTTTGACGGCTCCGGAAAAGTCATCCGCGGCAAAGATGCAGGATTCAACACATATGAATTATGCAAATTTACAACCGGAAAGGTCTATAATTGCGACCTTTCCGCATCTAAAAATATCGGTGCACGGTTCTTCATCCGTGTACTCCTTAAATCTCTTTCTGTAAAGGAAGAGTTGTTAGTTCTGGCCAAAGTCCCAGAACTCAACAGACGGACCAGCTGCTGCCTGGCCACACTAATTAACGCTTATGCGGTATTCTGCGCATCAAAGGCAAAACCTGAAGCTCTGGCTGAAGGTAATGCCGCGCGACAGAGTCACTGAGTTTGCGCTGTATCTGTGGTTAGGTATCCACTCCTGCCTAAAGTAGCAGGCATGGACGAAAGTCCATGCGGAGTTTGGAAGCCCCGTCTATATTCGCGAAAGTGGATTAGGCGAGGAGGGTTCACTTTGGATACTTTCTTCATAATAGTATACCTCCATGTTTATTTATTATATTCTGAAAACAAATACGTTCTCAGAATATGTAAGCAATAAATGCTTACATATTTAATATACAAAATAAAAATAAAAAGAATTTTTTTAAAATTCAAAACTTATCGGATTGGCTCCATTGCGTTTCTTCTGCAATGTCCGTAATCTTTTTCCCGTTGTATGTAAAGACTGATGCCCTGAATTGCCGATACGTTGCGGAGTTTTTCAGCAAGCGGCGAGAGGGAAGTGATTTCGCCATTGTATTCAACTTTATTTTCTCTGTATCCACAACAATCACCCTGACTGAATCATCGTCGATAAACACAAGCTCTGCACCGACCGGTATGCCGCATTTCTGAAAGTTGATTGCCGGCCTTTGCCTCCGTCCGCTGCTGCCTTGACAATGAGACTGTTTTTTTGTGCTGCTTACTGCATCTTCGCCATGCATCGGGACCACACGTTTCAATTTATCAGCACTGCCTGATATGATAGCGATAGCCCTCAAGCAGCCGGTATGCTTTTTCTGCCGACATTGCGAAAAATTCCCGGTTTTTAGCGAGACGTAACTTCGGATTCAGCGTATCGATTAATTCGTGCAGTTTCTTATCCTCCAGCTGTCCAGAGGTTTCGTATGTGGCATATACTTCATACTCGAAAGGCAGTGCAGTTGTGCTTAACTGTTTTCGGCGGGCCTCCACATCGGAGGCATGCTCTATATGGAACATAATGGCGTGATTCTGGACAGAAAAAGGCCGTTCAATGAGTATTTCTGATGTCATTGTGATGCATCTTCCGAATGGTGACAGATATTTTTACGTTGATTTTATCGGATTTACGGAAATCAAATTTGATAAAAGTGGAAAGATGATGGTGGCAGAAAAAGAAAGTTGTTAAATATAAGGACTAAAACTTATACATTTACAGACCGGAGAGGATTTGCTCTCCGGATTTTTTTGTAAAAAAGCAGCTATAAAATAGCTGCTTAAAAGTTTATCTCGGCATCAAAAATGTATCCGCATTTACAAGAAACTGTAATTCTTTCAGAGTTCAAAGTCTTCGTCATCTTTGGAATAGTCCCACACTTCGGACAAATTACTTCTGTCGTTCCGCTCTTTTTCAGTTCCCTCATTGCCTGCTTTGACAATGTACGTGATTGTTTCGACATCAGCTGAGATATGTCGTTCGTCATCTGAATACCCATAAACTGCCTCCTTCATAAAAAGAATCCATTTCAATATAGTGGTTATATTCATCGGCTCGATAAATAGCATCCATTACTAAGTTACATGTATCGATATCTGTAAGATTTGGTGCAGTTTTTGCCGCCACAATGCTCGCACGGCATTCATCCTGCCATATTGGAGTTGAATGAAAATCATGCCCTTTCTTGTAGTCGTCAAGATACTCTTGCCTGTGTGCTCGGTGTCCATAATATTCATGAGCAAGTACTGCGCCAACACTCATTATATCTCGTGGATGAGTAGAACCATATTTTGTATCAGGGAATACATTTCGTGTAACGTATATTTTATCGTCAATAAAATTATAGCATGTACTTCCGTTCTGATGGTCTTCATCATTAAACACAAATACAGATTCATCTGCTTCGATTCGTCTGATTTCAGACTTCACAAAGTCAATCTCATCAGCACTAAGAGGACGTCTTGACATGTCACGCATGCCATTTGCCATATCTTTAGTCTGTTTTTCGATAAACTTCATTTTTACTCCTTTCGTAGTTTTATTATATCATATTAGATATTAATTATCTATACAATACTCTCTCATTAATAATATGCCATTCTGCACAACAAATAAAATATTAAACGCTCAGCTTTATCGCTTAGTTATTGAATTTTCTTATTTTTTCGCAAAAATTTCCTCCCTGATAAAAATTCAGCATATTAAATGTAACAAAACAAAAACCGGGAGGTAAAAAGATGACACGAGGAAATTTTTATTAATCACAGAATACAGCAAATTGGATGTCCAGCCAGTTCAACGGTGATATGTACCCATCAGGCAATGGAAAGATTGTTTACCATATGCTGGAATCTGTAAAAATTATAATGATTTGACAGCAGCAATCCTGAAATTTGATAAAGAACGCTTTGGATATTCATATGAATATGGTGAAGACATGACACCGAAGAGCATTTCAGATAATATTGATTTTAGTAAAGATTATTATGCAGTCTATAATTCAGATTATCTTTACATTAAAAACGCATCCGATAAAAAGACTGTACCATTATCGCCAAGAACGAAGTGGAGCAGACTATCAAGCCGGGAGAAATTCAGATATGGAATCGCGGCAATTTGGTTGCACTCAGACGATGAGAGGTACTGGAAGAGCTCGAGCTTGACGACACTGAGAAAAAATTGTCTACGGTGAGCAGCAGAAAGAAATGGAAGAATCTTCATTCGACGACAGACTGCGGGCAATTTTGAGGTAGATTCCCTCTTGGAAAACCTGCAAAAGGCCTTACCGACGAGGAAAAAGAAATCCTTCCGTCGGTCGTGACATATGGTCAGCTCTGAAAAATATCTGGAAAAATAGAAAAGAAAAAGCGCGATTTTTTAAATGCGAAAATCCCGCATATTGGGAGTATACAAAAACAACGACAGGAGGTCAAAATTATGACACTTAAAGAATTTGCATAAAACACTGGACGGAACAGAATATAACGGATATCCGATTTTTTCAAAAGAGGTTATTGGAACAGCGAAAGAAAACGGATTCGTGATTGTAACAGGGGCTTCTGATGACCTTGATGGAAATTGAGGGCATTATTGAAGACGAAGCAGGTTGTTTTGATGGCGGTAAGGTATATATTTCAAAAGAGAGTAGAAGAAAACAAACAAAAAATATGATTGAGGCCCTGTGGTGCCAGGCTGAAGATGAGAATGGCGTTGTGATTCCATGGGCTTATGAGACAGAAATTCCGCACGAAACGTTTCTTGTAATGGATGCCGGTAAGGTGTATTGCAGGGGATTGTGTTTAATCTGGAAGATGTTGCTTAACGAAGAACGGGAAATCACCGGCCGATAAAAAGTTGTCCGTTGGTCAGATGTTCCTGTTTTAACTTCGAACGCTGGCCTGAATTTCAGCTCGAAACGCGCTTCGCTCAACCTTCCGACTTCGCTTGTCAGCCTCTACTAGGCTTGGTAACTAACCGATACGACGAGGTATCATTTTTAATCTGGTACCGAGCCGATACGGCGAGGTATCATTGGGAGGCTGTGAAACTAGAGGCCGCACGTTTGCGGCCTCGTTTTTTTCTTTTGCCGGCAAAATCCTGCATATTGTTTTTGTAAAACAGAAAGAAAGGAGTAAAAATATGCATACTAAAACATATATAACTGACGACAATACGACATTAGTGTCTGAAAGTTTCATGTACTTGAAAAAATATCTGACATGGTATCTTTTACGGCAGATTTCATTCATTTTAACTCGTTTCAAAAGTGATTATTAATAATGCCAGAAGTAATTTTCGAGTTGACGAAGTCAAATCATTGTTATCACGTGGAATATTTCAAGATATTGAGGAGATTGAAATTAAAAACACTGATGGCAGGTTGTACTATTGACGGAATGCTGTATTCTGGCAATGGACAGAAATTGTGGTCTTTGTCCAAGAGGCAAGACTGAATCTGGTAATTCCCGATGGAAATCCATGACTATGCATGCGCCTGGGTACGATGTGATTCAAGCCATAAATTCCTCGATTCAGTTAAATTCATCGGAGAAAACGCGTTTGCATTCGATTTGGATTTAAAAGAAGGTGGAAGCGGCAAAAACGTAAAAGAAGATTCACCCACTCGCGTTTTATCATTGTTCTGAGTTAAAAATATATGAAAGCTTTAGCCTTGGCGGCTATCTTGTAAACTTCAGTGAACAACATGTTAGATACTCTATGGAAGAGACTTAAGCTTCTTCTGTTGGCTGGCAAATCCGACATATTGGAAATATAGGAATAAAGAAAGGAATAAGAAATCAATGACGCATATGGAAAAATATTCAGAAAACATCGCAAAAATCGCCTGTTCCGGAGAACTGTTTGGAGTAATACGAGGAGATGATAAACCTGTCAGCTGCCGCAGCGCCATCTGCCAGAAGTGCTTATTCTATACTGCACGGCCTGACCCTGATGATTGGTGCTCCCAGGAAGAGCGCAGCAAGTGGTCT